>SAMEA3663124__coassemble_40_pt1 | contig 46578 bp, 29 predicted proteins | sample SAMEA3663124__metabat2_low_PE_007 | metagenome-assembled genome bin SAMEA3663124 (sample SAMEA3663124) | pig gut metagenome | biome: pig gut; feature: pig-associated habitat; material: faeces | place: Denmark | collected 2012
GACGTTTCGGTTTTTTTTTGATTTGCTTCTTCTGCCATTTCTTTTCAGATTATTTTACAATCATACCTCTGCCTAAACTCGGAATACCCGTAGTTACTGCAACATTTCTGCCGCGGCCTCTCTGTTGGCTGCCGCCATTATTGTTTCCCGATTCAGGTGCTTTAATGTTAATATCCGATTTTATCGGTTCGCGATCCAAAATGCCGCCGGCAGAGAAATACAGATAATCTTTTTCATTATCTTTAACAGCGCTCAGGAAAGTTTGACTGATTTCATCAACAGTATAGCCGTTGCGTAATGTCGTTCCAACTTTAACCATGAAGATATCGCCTTCTTCATTGATTAATTTAGCAGCTAATTCTTCACCTTGACCGGTAATTTCCATAATGGCGTACTCTTTGCTTAATTTAACTTTTTCTGGAGCAACTGCTTCAGACGTAGCACCGGCAAAAGGATTTTTCTGTGAAGTTCTTCTAGTTAAAGCAGCTTGTTTTGCCTTTTCAATTTCAGCTTCCAATCTGGTTTTCAAAATCGAAATTTGGCTTTCGAGGTTAGCTACTTTTTTATCGTGATTAATACGAGCAGCTTCTGCTTTGGTTTTTGTTTCTTCGGCTTTCTGCTGCAAAATGCCTAATTTATTTTTGTAGTCAGCCAGCATTTCTTTTATTTGCTTGTCTTTTTCTGCTATTTCCGCATAAATTTCGGCATTTTTCTTAATCCATTTTTGGGTTGAAGCCAACATAGTTTCTTTGTAAGCTTTTACAACTTTTTCCTGACGCAACTTTTCCATAGCTATTTCAGCTTCTTTTAATTTGCGCTGTTCTTCAACCATTAAACGATCTTGCTCATTCTGCCATTCAGCTTTTTTGCGCTCTTCTTCTTCTTTACGGGCTTTTTCTTCTTCAATGGCTTTTTGACGTTGAGCTTTTACGGCAGCTACTTCATTAGCGACACGTTCTTTTTTGAGTTCCAAATTCAATAATGTTGTTTGTCTTTCCAAATCGGACATTTTATTGAACAGTTCATTGTTTACTGTATCGTTTGCAATAATAGCTTCCGGAGTCGGCTGTTGAGCGCTGTTGCCCAATAAATTGCCTGCTGGTTGCGCGTTTTGAGCAGGTTGCTGCTGCGGAGCGGCTGGAATTTGCATGTTCAAATCACCGTCCGAATCCGAATCTGAATCTGAATCATCAAAGTTCACAGAAACCTGATCAGGTGAAGTGTTGTCAACATCCATAGGAATAACATCCGATTGTGTGCTGTTTTGAGCAACCGAACCGGATGGAGAAATCAAACCGCCGTTAGCGTCCGGAAGCGAAACATCAACATCCATATTATGATCCATTAATGAAATGTCATCACTAACAGAACCGGCATCGGGAGCTAAACTAATTTGATCATCGTCATCATCAGCAAGTAAAGTGACAGTTCCTTGGGCATAAGCATAATCTGCCAACAAGCCGGCCGCCGCCAAAACAGCTAAACCGCATAATGTATTTCTAAAACTATAACGCATAGATAGCTCCTTCATAATCCCAAACCCCAGTATCTGGGTTGTATTGTATTGTATTCATCTCAAGACCTGAGAATTTTGTTAATAAATTGCTCCAAACGCGAGGATTATATCCTGACGAAAATTTAAATTTGACTGAACGGTAAACATTCTGTTGCGGTGATGTGTATGTATAATCAGTCAAAGCCACAGACTGCCCGATTGACTGGAAAAAGTCATTTAAAGTATTCTTCAAATCAACCATATTTTTATTGGGTTCAGAATTTTCGGTGTCAATTGCTCCCATAGAAATTGCAGCCATAACAGCATTGCCGTCAGCAGCAATAGAACGAGCCGAAAAGTCAACGCCGGAGTCTGTTAATGCTTTATCAATAATAGAAATACGTCCGAATTCCCTTGTCCAAGAAGAGCTTGTACCACCCAACGAACAATTGATTTGACCGATTTTCCACCCTGGAGGCAAAATTTTAATAAATTGCATTGTGTTGGCATAGCAACGCTGCATAATAGTATCTTGCACCGGCAAATTTTCCCACGGTTTTGGTTCCGGCGGAACTTCTGGCTGAGCCGCTACTTTAGGCTGAATAGGTACAATCACAGGAGCAGGTGGTGCTTCAAAAAGCATCATAAACAATTTGTAGACCACGTATAGAGCAACAAATGCAACCGCACCGGCAATTGCGTAAAACATCTTTCCTTTTACATTGATTTTTTGCAGACGCACTCTATTTCCGCGCTGCATAATGTCAGCAATATCAGGATATAAAGTATCTTCGATTCCCCATTCCGGAGGCGCAATTTTCAGTCTCCAATCCGGAACCATTAACATGCTCATAAATTGCTTTTTGGCATCTTCTTCCGACAGATACAGCATATCGCCGTTTGCTAAAATAACGTCGTCACGGACGCAGACATACCACCAACCGTTATCCACTTTGAAAACGGCGACAAAAGAAGGCTGATCGGCAAGCGCGGTAGCTACTGTGGGAGCGCCTACAAATTCATTCGCTTTATATCCGTCTCCCGACACGCAAATACCGAATTGCGGGGTCTTGCCTTTTTTTATACAAAATAAGTCAGCTCCTTCCAAAACGCCTTGTGAAGATTCAATAACTTCCGGCTGAGGATTATCCTGATTTTGCAAAGACTGCCAAAACAGGCTTGTGGCATATTCGATACCATCGACATAGATGCTTGAACCCCATGTCCGGCTGCCATCATTGCCATCTACTATGTTTGCGTCTTCTACCACTCTTGTTTCCTCTTAGTTTAGTTGTGCACGCGGGTTTCCGGATTTAACGGAGACTCAAGCACAACTGGAGTTAAAATAATAACCAACATGCTTCTGGTTTTTTCAGCAACAGCCGAACCGCCTAACAGCGAATTTGTAGCTGAGCCCACACCTGTTTTGGTTGTTCCGTTTTCAACGCGTTCATAACCGGTAAGAACCAAAGATTCGCCTGATTTAAGAGCAACTTCCTGTGAAAAACCGCGTGATTCGATAATCGGGTTTTGAATATACTCACCGCCGCCGCTGCCAAGGTCTACTTTTTGAAGTTCAAGCAGATCAGACAGAGTCAAATTAAATGACAACATCATACGACCGTGTTCCAAAATTCTAGGCAAAACACTCATAGTAAAACCGGTTTCAATTTCTTCTGTTTCAGTAGACAAGTCATAGCTGTCATTGTCTCCGCCGCTGTTTGTTTTGGTAATTTCAGAAATATAATTCTGTTTTTTAACCACTTGAATAGGAGCCGGTTTATTGTTCATTGTCGTAACAGTACCGCTGGTGATCAAGTTTGTAGTATTACGCTTTGATAAAGCCTGAATGCTTGTGTTTATATTCCAGTTCCCCGGCATAATCTGCATTGTCAGGTTTTGGGCGATATCTTCGGCCAAACCGTTGTATGCGCTCGCTATACCAATTTGGGTTCCTCCATCATCAAAAGCAGCCTTGAAATCCAAACCGAATGTATCGGAGTCGGAAATATTGACCTGCAATACTTTAACACTGATGGCGACCAAACGCGACAAACGTGCATTTTGTTCATTAATGTAATGAGCAACTTTTTTAATTTCTGCCGGAGTAGCCGTTAATGAAATTGTTCCGTTTGCCGAATCAAGCGACAATTTAGCATCATCGCTAATCATTGATTTTATAGAATCTTCAATGCTTTTCCACAATTCCAATTCTGCAGATGACGATAATTTCACAGAAGATGAACCGCCGCTGCCTGAGTCGGTTGAAGAACCGCCAATATCATTGGATACGCTTTGTTTTGTTGGTAAACTGTACAAAACAAATGTTTTGCTTACAAATTTATAAAAGTAAATTTCACCTTTTTCATATTTCCACCACAAACCAAAACGAGATGAAACTTCATCCAGCAATCCGCTTAATGGCCCGCGGTATGAAACCAGCATTTTCCCCGGAGCAGCCCAATGAGCATTCATGCTGTCAGGAGTTGGTTCATTATCTTCGGCATTTTTAATTAAATCTTCTTCCAAATGAGAAGCATATCTTACTTTCAAAGAGGTGATTTTATTAATCATATCTCCGATTTCAAACAGAGTAATCGGACGATTGCTGATTAAAGTAATGCCTTCTTTGGCCTCCAAATAGGCAGGAAGCGGAGAACCGTCATATTCAACTTCGCTTTTATCGCCGAGCCAAATATCTTCTTTCACTCTAACCACGTCGTTAGGAGCAACTTCGGCCGGAGCTTTGGCTTTTTCTTTCAATTCTGATGTCGCTGCCGTTTCTCTTTCTAGTTCGGCATCCATACTTGTAGCAACAGAGCAAGCTCCTGCAAGTGCGACAAAAACCAAGCCTAAACTGTATTTAATCCATTTATTCATACGCATTTTCATCCTCCATAGTCTCGATTACCAAGACGCGGTTTCCTTTATAAAAAGTGGCAATCGGAGCCGGACGCGCTCTTGCAAAGGCTCTGACCAAAGCTGAGCTTACATCGGCAAAACGTCCGCGGAACATTGCGCCAGCTGTCAGAGTGTAGTTGCGATTCGAATTCCATACCAATCTCCAACCTGAACGATCGCACCATTCGGTTAAAATACCTTTAAGACTTTTTCCTTCTTCAGCCAACCAGTCTTCAACTGGATCATCAGCTGCATATCCGTTTTCTTCATCAACCGTTGTTTCTTCTTCAGCTAAAATTTCAGCATCATCGGAGCCGTTTCCATTGTCTGTCACGGCAACTTCTGTTTCATAATCAATAACTTCACCTTCAACCGTCGGTGGAATTGTTGCAGACATATTGCTACCGGCGCCGCCGTTTACGACCATATGGTCACGCGGCGCGCGTTCGCCAAATTCTCGATAATCGGCGGCAACTTTGGTGTAATTAACAAATTCATCTTCCGCAGTGCATTTTGCGTCGTAAGCATCGGGATATTGGGCTGAAGGACAAGATTGTCTAACAGTTGCAACCGGCTGTTGCGGTGCCGAATAATCATATTCGGATCCATTGTCGCTGGCACAACCAGATACAAACAGAACTCCTAAAAAACCGGCTGATAAAAGAAATTTGTAGCTCATTTTTTGTGTTTCCCAAGTTGTTTTTTAATCATAATTTTTTTATCATAATACAAGCTGAAAAAAAATAATCAAGAAACTTTGCAAAAATTACCATGTCTGGTAGTTAGCGCTTTTCCTCTGGTTTATTTTTACAGGCCTGCTATGGCTGTTATCACTTAAACGTAATGTCCTGATAATAAAGGAATTAGGTTCACGCGATGTAAACACGGTATTTACTTTTCCTCCGTCTATACCCTTACTGTTTAAAATTGTATGAAGAAGGTCTAAACGGCGTTGCTGCAAGGCGTAAGAGCTGTTTTTGTCGATTCTTATTTCTAAGATAACATCAGGATCTTCGGCAGCTTTGTTGGCAAAAGCCTGTATCCACCGCAATGTCTGACCCGAAATTTCTGCGCGACCGGGTTGAAATGCCAATTTCATTTCAGCCGGAAGAATTTTGGCCGCAGCTTTATCTTCGCTGAATGCTGCAAAAAGCCCTTTTTTGCATCTGCTTTTGCTTTCGCCTGCGTCTTCATCAGCAGCATCGGAATCTTTTGAATCTGAAGAACTGCTGAATATTGAGGTAATACTTTTTAATAAAGTTGAACCTTTGTCTTTATCTTCATTTTCATCAACATCCGATTCCGCATAAGTTTCGATTTCAGATTTTTTAGGCGAAACTAATTGCGGTGTTAAATTTTTATCATTAAGGATATCTTCAGGAATCGGAATCAAGATGTTTTTAACCATTTCAGCAGTTTGAACTTCTTTGCCTTCCTCTTCCATTTTTTTAGGAGCCAATAAATTTTCTATTTCTGCATCAGTGCTTATATCGGCAAAATCCTCAACGATTTTGCTGTTTTTTGCATACTGATTTCCTTTTGCAACAACCCAAGGGTTATCGTTGTTAACCGCTGGCATTGCGTGCCATTCACGTTTTTGAGGCTGTTCTTCGGCTTCTTTTTGTTCGATGGCCAGCGTGTCAACGGTTATTTGCGGACCGGCCATAGCTACTTGACTCATTGGAGCATTGTTTACGATTTCTACTTTTTCTTCTTTCTGAGCTTGTCCGTTTTCAATAGGTATAATATCGCTGTCCGACTCTATATTAGTCTGACTTTGAGTGTCGATTTCCAGATTTGCTGCAGGTAAAGAGACTTGAGCTAATTTGATTTCTTCTTTTTTGCTTATATTGTCAGCTTTTTCAGGTGTATTTTCTCTGACAGCATTTGAAGAATCGGATTTAAAATTAATTAAATCAGAATGTTTTTCAACCTGCTCGGCAATTGTTTTCTTAACCGGCAGAATCGCTTTTGCAATATCTTCTTTTTTCTCGTTTTTCTTAATTTTTTTAGGCGCTCCGTATTCCAAAGGAATATCGGCAACATCTTCTACCGAAGAAATATTAACGGCAGGAGCGTTGTTAGGCAAAGCAAAAAGACTCGCATAATCATTGACATTTATATCAGAATCTTCTTTTGAAACCACCGGAATAATGGTTGCTAATTTTTCCTCTTTTACACCTTTAACGGCTAAAGCCGGAAAGTTCTGACTTTGATTTTGAAAGAAAAGAGCAATATTTTTTTGTGGAATTTCAATCGGTTGGTTTTGGTTTGAGGACACAGAAAGAAACAGCTCGTCTGCAGTCCAAATTGCAAACGAAGAAAGCGCAAAACTAGTTAAAAATATCTTTAACGTCTTCTTCATAATCTTAACCCCTCTGAAAGTTAACAATAAATTAAAATCTGTAATTTTGCAAGTATTTATTTACCTTTTCTTAATAATTGCAGAGGGGTTGCTGCAACCGTATATATATTAATAATGACTCTTGAAAACGAGCGTTTTTTATATGTATAAAATGCCGAAAAATGCCGTTTTCTTACTATGAATTTTTTGTTACAGGAGAAAAATATGTATTAAATACAATATGTTAATGAAAAACTGGATTTTATTATAATGCTGGCATTTTTGCTTAAAATCAGGTATTCTAAAAGTGTATAAAAAGTACTTTTAATTAATTAGGAGAAAAACTATGCAATTTATTAAGAAAAATATCTGGACAATGGTGGCAATGATTTTTGTTGTTACTATTGCTATGATGGGCGACGCAGCCGCTGATGATGTTATGGGGCTTGCTTTGACCAAAACAAGAAACGTATTTGAAAAAGTAAAATCAATCATCTTCGTTCTCGGTGGTTTTGGTTTGGTAGCCGTAGCCTTCTTGGCTATTTTCGGTAAAGTTAACTGGAAATGGTTTGCCGGTTTGGCTGTTGGTTTGGCTATTTTGGCCGCTGCTAACGCAGTTGTTCAATACTCTGCTGGTACAAGCGCTGGTTTGCAGGATACATTCAGCCAGGCTTCAAGCATGTAATCTGAAAAATAAAGGGGGCAATCCTGCCATGGCATAGGATAAGCCCCCTGTCAGAATAAAGTTTTTTGGGAAAGGAAAAGAAGATGTTGTACATAAAATTAAAGAAAATAATTTTATTGGCATTGGTTGCGTTCATCGTTTCTTCAATTTTATTTGCAACCAATTCTTTTGCGGCGGCTGCTGCCGGTAGCGGATTGTTTTCGGACCTTACAGCAAAAGGACGGGAAATCTTTCAGGGAATGCGCGAAATTATATTTGCCGTATCCGGCTTTGGTATTATCGCGATTGCTGTCGGCGGATTTTTCGGCAACTTTAACTGGAAATGGTTAGGAGCGATTATCATCGGTTTGATGGTTATCGCATTAACTTCCGGCATTATCCAATATATGGTCGGTGCGGATGTGTTAAATGTTACGGATACATTGAAATAAGGAGGTTACTATGAGAAAATTTGCAAAATTTGGAAATAAAATTTCTTTAATAGCCTTTTTATCTGTTGCAGTGATTATTTTGAGCGTGGCTGATGCAGAAGCGGCTTCCGGTATTTTTGAAAAAATGCGGAGTAAGGTCGCAACTACTCTTAGAGATTTGCGTATGCTCATTTATGTAGTCGGCGGTATTGGTCTTATCACTTTTACTTTTGCGGCTATTTTCGGTAAAATAAGTTTCAAGCATCTGGCAAATATTTGCATCAGCTTATTCTTAGTTTCTATGATTGCTCCATTTGTAACGTTTTTTACAGGAGACAATACGGCTCTGAAAGAATTGAGTTACGGAAACTATTTGTCAACAAGCAACGGAACTGCCGCTGATAATACGGTTAAAGGCGACTGCGCAGCCGGGGCTTGCCCTCAATCTACCGGCGACGGCACCGAAATCAGCGGTAATGGAACTTTTGATGGAGGAACTTTGGCCGGTGTTACTGTTGTAGGTAAAAAGCCTGGTCTCGGGAGTCTTGTTCAAGACCCGACTAAAATTGATCCTTCGTCAATAAATATCAATGTTCCGACATCAGCTACTGAGGTTGACACGCGCACAGGCTGGCAAAAATTCAAAGATGGTATAAAAAAAGTAGCATCTGAAGGTAAAAAAGCTTATAACACAGCATCTTCAGCTTATACCGCTGCTAAAAATGTCAAAACAGCAGTTGATAATGGTATCAATGCCGGTAAAAATGTTAAAAATGCTATGAAAAATATCGGAAAAGGCGGCAATTTCGGCGAAAAATTGGCTAACCTTATGGATGCTGGCGGTGCTGTGATGGATGCCGGAGGCGTTTTATCAAATTCAGTACAAAATGTTACCGGCAATGTTCAGAATGTGGCTGCCACAGTCGGAGAGAACTATACTGATAAGAAAAAACAGGATCAAATCAACAGTGAGATTGAGAAACTGCGAAAAGACAGTAAGGAAAATCCGGATAACGTTGAGGCAAATAACAAGAAAATTGCTCAACTCCAAGAAGAGGCCAGAAATAGTACTGCAGGTGCAAAAGTTGGCGCAGCGTTAGATGGAATTAATGATGTTGCCAAAGAAGGCAGAGATGTTACCGGTACGGGCGGGGATATTTTTGGAACCGGTGCGTCTGGTGCTCGATTGGGAACGGATATTCTCAACGGCAAAGGGTTAAAATTCTAAAACTCTGAAGCAAAGTGCAAAAATATGCCGCAAAACGCGGCATATTTTTTGCTCTTAATGCCTGTCGAGGTTTTTTGTTGCAAAGCAAAAACTTTTCTTGTAAAATTGACTAAAAAATCATGCGGAGTTTTTATGAGAGAACCAATATTAAAAGCTGTTGCCAGTCCTCCGAAAATATTATGGGGACCGTTTTTGCCGGTGCTATTAAATTTAGGACTGCAGTTTCCGGTTATGTTTACATCAATCGGGGCTTTTGATGTAAACCCGTTGCTTTTTGTGATCACAATTTTAATTGTTCATTCGGGCATAATTTTATGGGGAACAAAAGAACCGCATATTTCTAATATGATTCAGGCCTTTGGGCAAACTTATCGTGTAACTAACAATCTGTATAAAACAAAGGGGAATAAATTTGCACCCTGATTTTGATTTTTTTAACATCTTTGTGCAGGGTTTAAGCAGCAAAGAAGTTATTGTCGCAACGCTCGGTTTCATTTCTGCGGCGGCTTTTGCCGGTTTGTGGATTACGAAGCTTGGACGTATAATTTTGCCTCAGCCTAACGAGTCAAAGGTTGCCGATTTTTTGCCTTTTAATAAATTGATGTCCGATGGTATGACAATCCGTTGCTATAACGGTTCATTTGCGCGTGTTTTTCAGGTGGAAGGTCTTGATTTGGCTTTTGCTACGGAAGAAAAAAATATTTCTATGGCCGAGGCGCGCAAGTCGTGGCTTGACAGTTTGGCAGACTTGCAGGTTACGGCGCGTGTTATAACTTTGCGTGAGCGTATTCCTGCGGACGTTATCGAAAATACTTTTGACAATCCGATTCTCGAAAAAGTTGCCTATACATGGCAATCAACATTAGACAGAGTTTACAGCAATTCGCATTATATTGTTATTTCGGTTCCGGATCGCCCCGATGCACTTAAAGATTTGAATTATGCTTCGCAGACTTTGCTTGCAACATTGAGCGAATATGGTGTTCACGCTATGCAGGAAAGTGAAGACAGCAAGGCAACAGATAGCCCGTTCCACGTTTTCAGCCGCTTATGCAGTCCGGTTTCGACTCCCGACCCTAAAATCGGCAATGCGGAAGGTGCGCAGCTGAATGAGCTTTTAACTGCCGATCAGATTCATTTTACCGGAGAAAACGGAATGATTCGTTTTAAATCCGGCGATCGAGAAACATTGGCCATCACTATGGGAATTCGTTCATCAGGCGACTATATGGATGAATCTATGATTGTTTCTTTGCTGGCAATTGATTGCGAATTGAGCTTGCTTCACAACATCAAGCCTATTTATCGTCCGACAGCTAAAGCCTTGCTGATTCAGCAGCGCAATATGGCGCGCATGACCAGCTTTTCGCAAGATGTAATCGACCAATATCAATACGCTATGAGCTCGATTGAAGACAGTGATGCCAACTATCAAGCGCTTACTGAATATGCCATGACTATGGTCTTAAAAGGAAAAAGCAAGGCCGAAATAGATTTTGCTGAAAGCGAAGTTCAGCGTATTTGCCGTTTGTTCGGCGTTACACCTGTGCGTGAGGGGTGGGTCGCTCAAGCTACGTTTTTCAATCAATTTCCGACTTATGACACTTATCCTCGGACATACAGATATTTGTCGCGTGTGGTTACAGCGGCAGTTTCGTTTGATAAACCGGCAGAAGGGTTTAATAAATGCGACTGGGGTCCGGGGGCTATTACAACGTTTCGCACCACAACCGGTTCAGGTTATCGTTTTCAGTTTCACGTTTCTTCCGAAGAAGCTGCTGTTGCCCACTGCTGCATTATCGGTCCTACCGGACAAGGTAAAACGACTTTGCTTACTTTTTTGGCCGGTCAGGCGATGCGCCACAAAGATTTGAAAGTATTCTTCTTTGATAGACACTTGGGTGCTGAAATTTTTACCAAAGCCGTCGGCGGGGCTTATATCGGCTTTGACGGCGATGAAAAAAATGTTTCGCTTAATCCGTTTGATACAGCGCCGACACCAAATAACCGTGCTTTTCTCCGTCGCTGGATAAAATCCATTACAATGGTTGACGATGCTCTTTCTGAACGCGAAATTGCCCGTGCTATTACAACGGCATTTGATTATCTGCGCCCTGAAGAACGAGTTATGAGTAATCTTTACAAGAGTTGCTTTTCTCCGACGGGAAATATGCGCCGCGAACTGTACCGCTGGGTTAACCCTGATCAATACGGTAAAATTTTTAATGCTAAAAATGATAGCCTTGATTTGCACAGTAAACGTTTTATGGCATTTGACTTTACGCATATTTTTGAAGATGATACTTTGGCGCCTGCGGTTATTAGCTATATTATGCATCGTATTCAATCTGAAACCGGCGAAACCGGCGTTCCGTCTTTGATTATGATTGATGAAACTGCGCCAATGCTCAAACACCCGATGTTCCGTGACTATTTTATGATTGGTTTGCAAGAAGGTCGTAAAAAACGTCAGGCTTATTTGTGCGCTTTTCAACAGCCGAATATTATAGACTCTCTTGGCGTCGGCGAGGTTATTCGCGGTCAATGCCAAACAGTTATCTTTTTCCGCAACCCGCAAGCCCGTCCTGAGGATTATGCCAACTGGAATTTGAATCAGCGCGAAATTGACTTTGTTTTTGGTAAATCGTACCGCGATTTCCCTTATGCAATTTTGCTTTCCAGACCGGCAACAGGTGAATCGGTTATTTTGGATGTGAATTTGAGCGGCCTCGGACCGTATTTGAAGCTTTATAACTCCAGCCGTAAAAATGTTTTGCTTGTTGAAGATTTGATAAAGCAGTATGGCGAAGAAAACTTTGTTACAAAATATTTAAATCTTGCCTAAACCGCATAAAATAAGTTTATAAAATAGTTTTTTTTTGTTATCATATACTATGAGGATAAATCTCATAGGAGGGTGGTATGATAAAAAATAAGTATTTTTATATGGTTTTGGCATGCGTGGCGACTGTTGTCGGCGCGTTTCCTGCTTTTGCGGGACTGCCGACCATGGACGCCGGAAACATTGCGGGCACAGTCGGAATTGTGGCGCAAGGTCAAACAGGTATCCAACAGGGGATTGAAACCATAGCTAACGGCAGTAATCTTAATGCTATTGTGGGAGATTCCGCCGGCACCCTCGCAAAATTTACCGGAAAATTAGGAATTGATCCTGAAAAAGCTAAAAAAGCCTTAGAAACCGCGCAGAATGCACAGAAACGCATTAGCGAAGGAATGGAAACTTATAATAAATATCAAGGTGAAATAGCCAAACGTCAGGAAGAATATCAAGCCTTGATGGATATGGTGAACAGCAAAGTCGGAAAAGACTCCTATGACGACAGCGATGAAGAAGGCGAATACGAAGGCGAAGAGAGCGCCGGCGGTGAGGATGAAGAATACGGCGCTGACTATGACAGTGATTATGATTCCGATTATGATGCTGAATCTGTTTCTACACTAGAAACAGCTGAAGGATTTGCAAATAGCGAAACTTATCAGCAAGCGACAACACAGGAAATGCTTGCAACACCCGTAACCTCAGAACAGTCTTTCCCGATTTCTGCTCAAGTAAGTCCGGTTTCAGCTGAATTGCAGAGAATGGATGCCCTCCAGCCATTGCGGCAGCTTGATGTTAAAGCCGTTGATACTGATTTGGATAAGGTCGTTGAAGAAGACGCCGACGGAACGGATGATGCTGATGCAGAGCAGACTGATGAACCAACAGACACGGTTGAAAAAATTTCAACTCCGACCATAACCAATGCTACAACAGGAAGAACTCGTTTTGGAGGCCTGAAACAAGCAGTTACGGCAGCGGCAGCAAATGCTAAATTAAATAAAGTTTCAGTGCAGAATAAAATGCTTTCTGCAGCCAAGAATTCAACCGCAAAAACAACGTTAAAATCTGCTGTTAAATCGGCTCTTGAAAGTAAAAATTTATCTTCTTCCGTTGCTAAACAAAAAGCGGTTGCCACAACACAACCGGCAACGGCGGTGCGCAAATTCAGGGTTTCGCCGACTTTGAAGACGGCTCCGAGCTTAAAAACAGCTCCGGCAATGAAAATTGAAAGAATGTCAAACAGCACCATCAGTTTCAGCAGCAAAATGATGTTTGCTGATGAAGCTGCAGACAATACCAAGGGTGTTGGCATTGATTCAAAGGGAACATTTATTTCTCCTTTGGCGCAGCGTTGCGGTATAAGCATTAAAGATTTGCAGGATGCCGAAAAGATTAAAGAGTGCACAACTAAGATTGTAAGTGAAAATAATGCTAAAAACCAATATGACGCTATTAACAGCCGCAAAGACTGTCAATCTATGGTTTACAGTACAGTTGTTGCTTTGCTGGCGGAAGCAACTCAAGGTAAGTATGAATCGTCAAACTATGGCGACACTTTGGATAAACAGGAAGATCTCGGCGCAGACAGCAATAATACCCGTGATGATACAATGGTTATTGCTTTGACAAATGAGCAAACGCAAATTTTGTTAAACAAAATGTCTTTGCTGGTTTCGGCTCAAACTATTTTGAGCAGTGTTAAGTATATTTGTGAAGCGCCGAAAGACGTGCTTGAGAAAACTACCGATGATAAAAATGATGGTGCAAAAACCGATGGGGGTAAATGATGAAAAAGATATTACTGATATCGGTCGTATGTGTCGGTTTGCTGAATATTTCGCAAGCTTATGCGGATATGGAAGCCTTTGAAAACACAATGACGCAAGTTGAAAAGCTTCAGAAAAAAGCTCAGACGGTTCAGCAGACAAAAGAAAAAGTTGAGTCGGTTTATAATTCTGCAAGACAAGGAAACATCGGAGGTATAGTCAAAGCTGTTAAAGCAACGGGATTTGATAAGATTGCCGTAAAACAGGCTAAGGCTATTGCTCAAAATATCAAAGATAAGAAAAAGCTTGAAAAAGCAATTTCAAAAGATACCATGCCGAATTATACAAATCAAAATCAGGTGGCAACTCATCAAGCCTCAAAAGAACTCAATGATAATATTCTTCGTACCGATTTGGCTCGTATTTATGCCTTTGCTTTTATCGTCCGTACCGAAAAAGTTCAGAAATGTATAAAAGAAAGCAAAAAAGAAGAGAAAAAAGACGAGGCTTCGGAGAGCAAAGATTCGCGCGTATCTTTACAAATGGCAAATGACGAGGCGATGGAATCAGCCCGCCGCTGGAACCGCATACTTGATATGCAAAGTTCTATGGAAGAGTTTACATTGCGTCTTATGGCTCGAAGTTTGAGTGCAAAGGCTGAAGAAGACGATGATAAAAAAGGAGATGCAAAATGAAAAAACTGATATTAACAGCCATAATTGCATCGGTAATGGCTTTTTCTCTTCCGCAAAAAGCTGAGGCTTTTTTGCTGCCTCCATTTAAAACCGACTTTGTCAATTCTATCAAAAAAACTTTTACCTCTGTAAAAAGCTGGGCGATTAATACCTATAAAAAAGTTGAACAAAGCACTTTCATTCAAACAACTATCCAATACGGAAAAGGGGCTAAAGAAGCTCTGGACTACGCGAAATCAATATCCGATTATAAAAATTTAGACGCTGATAAAATTGCCTCGCTTGCAACAAAGTTTAAAAAAATAGATAAAAAGAAAGCCGAAACTAAAGATAAAGCAGCGCAGGATGCGGCTAACGTTAGTAGCGAAAGCAATAAAAAAATAGCTGAAATTGATAAAAATATCGAAGAGTTGAATAAAGATACTTTGGCACATCCGGAAAATGCCAAAAATAATACAAAGAAAATAGCTGAATTGCAGAAAAAACGCGCTGAAATAACCAGCAAAACTTATCAGAAAATTCATAAAATTGTTGAAGACAGCAACTCGCTTTTGTCGACATTTGATGATTCAAAGGCAAAATTGATGGAGGAATTTAAACCGATTAAGAGTTTGGTTGCATTGGCTAAAAATTATGATTCAACAGAAAATCTGAAAGATACTTTGTCTTTGCTTTCTCCGAAAAAAGAAACCAAAGTTACAAACAATATAGTTTATGCGTATCGCGAGGTGTACTACTCTTTGTATTGGGCGGATTTAAACGAAGTTATTAAGCGCAACACAATCATTCGTTCGGGATTGTTGAAAGACAATGAAACAACCACCGATAAAAAAGAAAAATCAGCAGAAATGGAAGGTTCAACTGCTGCTAAATCTGTTGCCGCCATTGATATTAAAAAATCTAATATGATGGCGTTGCTTAACTATACCGATTTGATTTTACAGGATTTGAAATTGCAAATCAGTCACGATTTAGCTTTCAGTCCATTTTCGAAAATCAATGCCGATACATCTATTTCAAACTTTAATTTTGATAATTATAAGTTTAATCCCGAAACCGACAAGTATGAAGTTGAAACCACTCCGGCGACTAAATTCGGTGAAGATAAAGCTATCGAAGAGGGAATAGAAGCTCCATCAGAGGCAGCTGTTGAGGCAAGCGAAAAAGCAATTGCCGAATATGCTCAGCAAGAAAAGGAGGCTCAAGCAAAAGCGGAAGCTGAGGCAGAAAAAGCCAAAGCCGAAGCCGAAAAAGCTAAAGAAAACGGCGGACAGTCAGCAACCGCCGCCGAAAAAGATAAAGAAAACAAGCCGTCAGAAAGTAATTCGGCTAAGCCGGCTGAAAACAATTCAGCCCCAACACCTTCGGCAACAGACAAAACGGAAAAATAAAGGAGAAAACAGATGATTAACAAGCATATAAAAATTCCTTTTACTGTTTATGTCTTTGCTGTGTGTTTGCTTTTTGCTCAGCCTATTCGCGCGCAATTGGTCGCAGGTGTGACTTTTGATGCTGCCGGTGATGCAAAAGCCACCGCGCAGACTGTTGTGGCTCAGATTAATGCCGTGCAGGAAGGTGTGGTTGCTACTGTTAAAGAAAATATGACCAAACTTAAAGCAGGAATAGAAAAGTATGCTGGAAAAATAAACAAACTTATAAGCAAAATCCCTGGTTCAAAAGATATTGATGAAAACAGTTCGGTAGATATATGCAAGGCGGACGCTGTACAAACGGCGTTTACAGAGCTGTTTTTGCAATACCCGAGTACAGACTCGCGGGTAAACAAAGCTTATGAAATGAAAGCTCAGCAGTTTTACTATGACACTTTGGTCGAAATGAGAACGGCAATTGTTGAATTGGAAAGCCAGCTTGCCAATCTGCGCACCGATGTTGAACAATTCGGCGAAGAAACACTCTCTGGTAAAGGAAATTCAGAAGGTGCCGATGACGAAAACGGTACAAATTACAGCGCCTATCTTGCCAATCGTAAATTTAACGATATTTTGAAAATTACAGAACAGCTGGTTGCCATGAGAAATCAATATTATGCGGCCAGACTGCTTCGCCAGCCGCAAATCGTAAATCCGGCTCCATACCCGACAGAAGATAAGACAACAAGTGAAGACACAAAGAAAACATCTTTCATATATGGGCATTCTCGGGTCGGTTTTGCACAGTTAATGCCGCGAGTTAAAGCTGTAGCTTCTAAAATGACATCGCCAAAAACAGCTGAGCTCAAAACAATAACTTTAGAAAAAGCTGAAACTGTTGACGTAAAATCGCAGTCGGCTGAGAAAACGGTTGAAACGGCGGCGGCAAAAACAGCAGCTAAACTGTCAGATCTTTTTATGGTTCCCGAAGCGCCTGAAACCTCAGCCCTTTTGCAAGGAAGCGAAACTGAGCTTGCCGCATTGAGCAAAGTTTCAGAAGCACAAAAGATTGTCAATGAAGCCGTTAAAGTGCATAACGCTTTGCAGCAATTGCCAGGGTATAAAGATTTGTATAAACAATACAGTTTATTCAGACAATTACACGCCAAAGCTGTTGAAGCGGTGAAAAATGCCGATCAGTGCGTTATAAAATATGTCGGCCGCAGATATGATAATCCAAACAGCGTATGGTTTGGACAGGACAACGAACCTGAAAACACTTGCGATTATAACGGACGCAAAGGTTTGTCGGGGTGGACAATTGCAGCTTTTCAGGTTGCTAATGCTTCAGTTGGAAATGATATAGATGTTGATGCTTTTGCCGAAACAGACATCGATCTTTCTCAGGACAGCAAAACATTAACGGAAGAAAATCCGGCTCAGCTGGAAGCGCAAAATTCACAAATATCTACGGATAATTTGTTTGCCAGCCCGAGTAAGGCGCAGGAATTTTCAGATTCTATCCGTGAAGTGGAATTGCTCAATTGGCAAATAGGACGCAAAGCAGCTCAATATTTGGTGGAAGATCAATATTCCGAAAAACCCGTATATGGCAAGGCTGCTCATCCTTATCCTTTATGGAATGATCAACGCAGTTACTACAATCAATATCTTGATGGCAAATATGCTAATATGAAGGCTTATTTGAATAAGTTGGATCTTAGTGATAGAGCTCTTGAAATAGCGGAAATTCTGAACAACAGTGAAAGTGAAAGCGATGAAAAAGCCGCTAATTCGCGAGGTTTGAATCAGATAAGCTCCGCTTTGAAGAAAAAGCCATCTTCGAGTTCCGGTACAACGAAACTTTTGGCCGCAAAAGCAGAGGCTTTGACGGCTATTAAAAAGAAAGAAACAGCAGCTTTGGCACCGTATGAAGCCAAAATCACTGATTTGAATGAACAAATTGATGCCTGGTCATCAATGATAAATTCAACAACCGCTAAAATCAATAAAGTCGATGAAAATGTAAAATTGAATGAAGGACGGGCTGAAACAGCGCAAAAAGACATTACATATATGAATGAACGCGGTACAAATTCTTCTTCTTCCACTTTTAATCTGGCAAAACAAACTTTGGCAACAGCCGGAAACGAACAAGCCGAAGGAATTACCAAACTTGGTAAATTACGCGTTGAAGTTTCAAAATACAAAACGAAACGAGATAAACTTACTCAAGAAAAAACAGCAACGGAAGAAAAAATAAAAACTATCAGTCAAAAATATCAGGAAGATATAATAGCTGTTGAAAATGAATATGACGCTCAAATTGCTGCCATCCAGTCAGATAGCGATGTAGCAAGCAAATTGGTTTCAATTTATTCTAGTCTGAAATTGAAAAACAGCAGTCTGAAAAGCCTGTTAAGTAAGGCCGATGATTTGGTAAATAAAGCCCGCGGCTGTGCTGAAACTTTGATTGAAAAACATCAAGAAGATTTGTCGGCAATGAAAAACGATGATGCTCTTTATCTGAAGACAAACAATGCTAAAGTTGTTGCCAAACACGCGGCTTTGATTGAAAGTATGAAAAATTTGCCTAAAACCTGTTTTAGTCATGACGTACAAAAAACAATCGGAATTAGAAGTGCAAATCCTGACAGCATAATTTCACTGCTGACGGACGCTTTCAAATCGGCTTTGACAAAGTCAGTTTGCTCTAATTATGCTTGTGATAAGGCTGATACGCAATATTTTGTCGGGCTTCCGGCTAAGGCAAGAGATTTTACCGCACCTAAAGCCCCGTTAACAGCTCACTATCCGGCAGTGCGCGATATGGTGCATTTGGATACGACGGACTATAAAAAAATAGAAATGAGCCAAGACGGGCGATTGAGCCGTACGGCATTTTTGAATTATGGCATAACTCAACCTTATGTTTGGCAGTTGATGCTCTCTGACAAAGCTTATATTGAACGCGGAATGGATCTGTCGGCAGCTCTGAATTTGGGCGGAGAAGGCAAATCGTTTATGCGCGGCAATTTGTTGCCGTGCCGCAGCGGAACATATATGATTGATGCATTATCTGTTGGAAAATATGAAATTACAGATACCCAAACCCAAAGTTCGGCAAATAATAAGAAAATGCTGGAAACTTTATCTGATTGCCGTGAATTGCATATAGTCAACAGAGTTTTGGGTGTGGCAAAGCTGATTGATACTTATGTCATTAAAGATACAGATGTTGACAGTAAAGTTCTCGGTAATGCCGGCGGTGAAATCAGTAATCCTACCAGTAGTGAATTGGGAATGTTCCTTCGTTATAAATCCGGTAGTTTGCAGATAAATGAGCGTCCTCATCAGGGATACGGACTTTTAATTGCAAAAGAAAAAAATGCGGAAAAAACCGGAAAATATGATTTGAACGCAGAGGACAATATGTATCAAAGAGCAATGTTCTCCAAAAACCAAATCGGCGACTTTTTGCACTTTGTCGATAAAGAAACCCGAATAAAGAAAAATGTTGATGAAATTCAAGCAAGCATGGATGAAATTAAAACTGGCTTGAAAGAGTTGTTTGAACAAATGGGATTTTCTCTTAAAGATGATTTGGATTTGGCAAAAAGCAGCGATTATGATTATGTTATCAAAAAGCTGAAAGAGCGTAAAAATATATTGGTTAGCGAAGCTGGAGCTGAATTGGATACTATTAATCATGCAAATGCTACCGTAAAAGAGCGTTTTGATAAAGTATACAATACTTACTCCGCTTTGGTTCAAGATTCTAAAGCTCTTGTAAACTTGTCTGCCAACACTCAAGCGGGCGGTCCTTTGGCTGAAAGTATCAAGACAGAAGAAACTAACCAAAAAGTGATTGAAAAAGCGCGCAATGAAGGTTATGCTGCTATACAGAAAGAAATTGACAATTATGAGCAGCCTATATGTATGCCTTATTAAAGAGAACAGCAGCGAATGAGTAGATTAGGAAATATCCTTGAAGCAACAAAAGTAATGGCTCTTACAGATAAAAGCGGTAGAACATACCGCTTTTTGGGGCAGGCCGAAAAAGAAAAACACAGCAGCAAAATGTATTATTATATGTGGTTGTCGCGTCTGTTCATCTTTACGGCAACTCTGGCTTTGATGATTTTTTTAAGCAGCTCGCTCGCTTTGTTTAAGCTGGCGCCGCAGGTTTCTGTTGAACCGTTTTTAATCATAAATCAAAATGATTCCAATGATATGGTTCGTTATGAGCCTATAGCTATGAATATGGCTTCAAAAGAAAAGCTTATGGAAATTTTTGTCCGTCAATATGTTCAATACCGCAATACTATAATCAACGATCAGCTTGAAATGATGAGCCGTTGGTATCCGGGGGGAATTGTTAACTTTTTGTCTTCTGATGATATTTATTCCGAATTTGACAAGTATCAGCAGAAGGTTTGGAAACATAATGTAGAAAATCAAATCAGTCAGGAAGTTGAAATTATTTCAATAGGAAAAGTCGGCGGTAAAAAAAGTCCGGTTTGGAAAGTCGATTTTAAAACTTATGAGGTTTCGCAGCGCAATCGTAACGGGGATACGGGAGCTTTGGTTTTAAGAACACGCTATTGGACGGCTTCGGTAACGTCTTATTTTATACCTGAACGCATATTTGTTGGGCGTCGGTTAATAAATCCTTTAGGTTTTACGGTTACAAGATATAATCAGAGTGAGGTTCAATTCTGATAAAATCGGCTAAAATTCGATTGAATCGCTAAATATGTTAGACTTTTATAAAAAAAGAGTCTAAATTCAAACTAACTATAGTTTAAAAAGGAATATTCTGATGGCAAAAAAGTTAGTATTAATTCTATTAATAGTCTTGCTGTCCGGCTGCGGTATTTTCGGTTCATATTATGAACCTGAGCCGGTAGAAGTCGGTAAGGCAACAGATGAACTCAAATTATCTCCATGTGCCTGCATGCAGGTTGAACTGCCTCAAACTTTACCTGATTGGTTTATTGAAACAATTTGATTTTTATTGAGGAATTTCAAACATGGCTACACCGGTCGGAACTAATAGGACTAACCAAAGGCTGTTGGCGGGAGCAGCGCCGAAACGCGAGTCGGCTTCTTCTAAAGAGGCTTTTGTCGCAAATGTTGCCGAAAAGCGTTATTTGTGGACAGCGCGTGCTTTTGCAATTATTACGGCAATCAGCATGTGCTGCAATATAATTTTGCTTTTGGCGATAACTCAAGTTATTCCCTTGTACCGTGTAGAACCGTTTTTGGTCACTTTCCAAAATAAGGAAGAACAGGTTTATAATATTCAGCCGGTAAATCAAAATTTAGCCGAGGCAAAAAACATTACGGAAGTGTTTGTGCGTCAATATGTTTTGATGCGCAGTTCGTTTAATCGTGATATTCCGGAAGTCGAAGCTCGTTGGATGCCGGGAGGGGCTATTCAGGAAATGTCATCAGCGACTGTTTATGATGACTTTGTCAAAAACACGGCTAACAGAGCATTGGATTTAATTCGCACGCGCCGCATGATCAGAGATGTCAGAATTATGACGGTTAATGAATTGGGCTCCGGAATATGGCAGGTCGAATATGAAACGCGTGATATGTATCCGGATTCTAAAACTCCGGAAGTAAATTACTGGACAGCTTCATTGAAAATTGTATATCGTTATAAAAGCGTAAAATTCAAAGAACGTTTGAAAAATCCGGTCGGCTTTACGGTCGTTAACTACTCTTTGAGTTATAATAAAGTAAAATAAGGTGGATAAAGCTATGCTATCAAAATCTATAAAAACAAGTATCTTCGGTTTGGTGGGCGTGCTAATGGCCGGTCAAGTCTGGGCTCAGGCAACTATTAGCAGTATGGATCAAAATGCCGACCAATCTCAGGGGCAATATCAGCCAATGGATATGAGTTATGCCGGATTTAATTCTTTGGGAATGATGCAAAGTGCATGGCTGGATCCTCTGCAAAATTTGGGTGAAGGACAAACCAAACCTGCATACTCTAAATATTATTGGTCGCCGGATTTGGTGCTTCCTCTGCGTCTTCGCGAAGGCATGATTACAATGATTAATTTTCCGGAATGGGAAATGATTGAAGATATTTATATCGGTGATAATTCTACATTTGACGGGCAAATATCCGGTCCCAGCACTTTATTGCTGTATCCGCGTAAAGGCGCTAATGTAGGTGTTGATACCAATATTATCGTTTTCGGACGCTCAGGAAATCGTTATGTTTTTTATGCGCGCAGCGAGGGAGTAAATACAGAACGTTTAACTAATGCAATTGTTGATATTGATGTTATCGGTGCTGAAAATGGCGGCAGTGGAAATTTGGGAAAAGGAAATTCCGGTGGCCGCGTTAACGCTACAAAGTATTACGGTGCCGGAGGCAAGTCAGTTGATTCAACTTTTACAAAACGCAACCAGAAAAACAGTTGGGTTGAAAATATTCCGTTGGATCCGACGAAATTTCGCTTTGACATAGAAGTATATGTGCCTAATCCGGATGATGTTATAATTGCACCTGAACGTGTTTGGCGTGATGATATTTTTACCTATATCGATCTTGGTGCAAAATCACTGAATATGCATCAGCGCCCGATTGTAACATTGATTGTTGAAAGAATGGAAGTCCCAGTCGGTTTTCGTACCAAAGGCCCGAATAATCGTTTGATTATTGTTGAAGCTATTGGGGATATGGTTTTGCGCAACGGAAAAAGAATTGTTTGCCTGAAAATGCGCCGTTCTGATGATGCCGGACTTGATAATGCCAGCTATGCTGATGATATTACAGCTAACGAATGGGATAGAGGGGATAAAATTCCAAACATGAAAGCAAAAGCCGGTGGCGCCGAATATCCTGATTTCAGTGCCGGTCCCGTAGGCGATGCTGCTAACTATCCAACCGGACAGTTTGACATTAATATGAATGGTAGTGAGGTTACTGTTCCTGAATACGGTAATGGCGGTAATAACGGCAGCGGTAACGTAAATGGAAATGGTTCCGGACGCGGCGGTAACGGCGCCGGTATGGGGGCAAACTATGGTGCTGATGGCGAAAATTTTGACTATTCAAAAATGCACCGTATTCAAAATACTCAGCAATTTGATCCGGCCGCAAGCAGTTTATCAAATCAATATCGCTATGGTTCAGGATTTACAGATGGTGCCAATTCCAATATTTCCATAGAACTTGGAACGGATGCCAATGTTGAAAATTTGGAGAGTTTATGGGATAATCTTTCCGATAAATATGCTAAAATTTTGAAAAATTATGATCCTTTCTTCTCGGTAGATGCACCTGCCGACGGTCAAGGTAAAGAGCTGTTTCATCTCCGCATCGGACCGGTTAAAACTCTTGACGAAGGTGACAGTGTTTGCAGCAAATTGGGAAGAAACGGTGTATTTTGCAGTGTAGTTAGGACCCAATGAGTAAAGAAGTATTAACACATTCTGAAAGTTATATCAAAAAAACCAACCGCATAATTCTTGCGGTTGGTATAACTTCTTTTGTAATTTTTATTTTAGGGCTTTATCTTTTATTTTCAAGCGATGAGCCTATTGAAGAATACAGTGAGCCTGTATTTACCGATAATGATGATGCTCTCAATGTTACAACAACGGTGCCAACAGAAGACAGCATAGAATTCAGCACGGTTGACGATGGTGTGTTGCCTATAACCACAACTCCAAATCCGGTTGCTTTAGGACAGGTTGTTATAGGAGCCGATGCTAAAAATGTTTTAACTATCGGTACAAATGGCAAAGCGTCTATAACAATTATGTCGGTTCAGTTAGCAGAAGCTCCGTTCGATGGTTTTGAATATAGCGACCAATGCACCGGAAAAATTCTGCGCGGTAAAGAAACCTGCGATATTACAATGAGCTGGATGCCTGTCGTTGCTGGAAATGTACAAAACAATTTTATTGTTGCATGGCATGAAAGCAATGTAACACAAGCCAGTGCAAAATCTGAAAAGGTTCCTGTTTACGGTAACGCTGTTAATAAAGAGGATTGCAATTTTTGTGATACAACCGGAATCGGCGGAGGTGTCAAATCGGGAACAAACAGTAAAGAGAGTTTGTCAAAACAACGCGCAATTGTTGGGCCTGACGGATCGGTTATCGGTTATGCTGACGAGGACGGATATGTTTATGATGCCAATAACAGTGTTATCGGAAGGGTAAATGAAAATGGTTTGGTCGTTGATGGCGAAGGCAACATTATAGGCGTCGCCAATAACCGCAAACTTGTTTATGATGAAAATGGCAATGTAATCGGTTATGTTAATCCTGATGGCTCTGTTGTTGATTTGAATGGTAATGTTATAGGCAGAATGTTGCCTGATGGAACTGTGGTTGATACAGATGGCAATGTAATTGGCCATGCTGTTGATATGGGGTATGTTTACGATGATGACGGAAATATCATCGGAAGGGTTATGCCTGATGGAACCGTAGTTGATTTAAACGGCAATGTGATCGGACGGCTAAACGAAAAAGGCGAAGTCGTAGATAGTGCCGGCAATGTTATCGGGCACGTAACTAAGACCGGACAAGTTGCTGTTGATGAAGACGGAAATATCATCGGCGTTGTTATGCCCGATGGCAGCGTTGTCGATGCTAATGGGGAAATTGTCGGACGCGTTGATAAAGACGGTAATGTTATCGCAGATAAAAATATAGCAGCGCAAAGTGTTAATCGCCGTTTGGTAAGAAATAAAGACGGGCAGGTTGTCGGTTATGTTGAGGATGACGGTACCGTTAAAAATTTCAATGGCACCGTTATAGGCAGAACGCGTCCTGATGGTACAATCGTTGACAGTAATGGTAATGAATTGACTGCTTCCGGAAATCTTCTGGCTTATGATAATGATGGAAAAGTTATAGGATACGTTGACAGAGAAGGCAATGTAATCGGCGAAGGCGGTAAAAAAATCGGCGTTATGGCCGATGACGGCATGTTGATTGATGGCGAGGGCAATATTATCGGTCGTGCTGCTCCTGAAAGTGATGCCAGCTCAAAAGTAAGCAGTTTGGTTTATGACAATAACGGCAATGTTGTCGGTTATGTTGATGAAAACGGAACAGCACGTGATTTCAAAGGTGAAACTTTGGGAACAGTTAATGAAGACGGTGCTGTTGTTGATGAAAACGGAAATGTTATAGGCATGGCGCCGGGGCAGCGGCTTGCTTATGATACAGAAGGCAATGTAATAGGTTATGTTGACGAAAATGGCAATGTTAGCGATTTTACCGGTAATAATATCGGAAAAATGCAGGCCAACGGGACTGTTATAGATAAAAATGGTGAAATTGTCGGTATCGCTGCCGGAAAAGAATTGGCCTATAATGAAAATGGAAAAGTAATAGGCTTTGTTGATAAAAATGGCGATGTCAGCGATTTTAAAGGTAATATTATCGGAAAAATGCAGGCTGACAGAACTATTTTAGATAAAAATGGTGAAGTTATAGGTGTCGTTGCCGGAAAAAAAATGGCCTATGATGAAAATGGCAAGGTAATAGGCTTTGTTGATAAAAACGGCAATGTCAGCGATTTTAAAGGTAATGTTATCGGGAAGAGCGACGGAAAGGGCAATGTTATCGATAACAACGGAAACATAGTCGGAAAAGTTCGTTCAGCTAATGAAGGGCTGCGCCTTGCGTATGATAATAACGGAAAAGTTATGGGCTATGTCGATAACAAAGGTAATGTTTTCGGCGATGGCGGCAAAAAAATAGGATCATTAAAAGACGACGGTGCAATAATCGACGCTTTTGGAAATGTTATCGGAAGAGTAGACAGCGGAAAAAGTCGTCGTTTGGCTTATGATAAAGACGGCAATGTAATCGGTTATGTTGATGAAAATGGTAATGTGCGCGATTTTGGCGGTAATATTATCGGAAAAATGCTTGAAGACGGAACTATCATCGATGAAAACGGCAATGTTATAGGACAGGCAGGACTAATGTCTCGCCAACTGGCTTATGACAAAGACGGCAACGTTATGGGCTATGTTGATGAAAACGGCAATGTTGTAAACTTTAACGGCGATGCTATCGGTAAAATGGTTCCATCTGGAAAAATTATTGACGCTCAGGGAAATGAAATCGGAGAGGTTGGCGGTTTTGCAAAAATTTTATTGGATAAAAATAGTAAAATTTTAGGCTATGTCGGCCGTGATGGTGAAGTTTTTGACACAGAAGGCAATGTAATCGGCTATGTTGATGAAAAAGGAAATATTATCAACAGCACACAGACGGTTCTTGGACGTTTGATACAGGAACAAATGATACCGGTTACTCCAAAAGGGGAAGTTTTAGGCAATGTAAACAAAAACGGCACTATCGAAAATGATGAAAAACAAATTGTCGGACGCATACAGTCTAATGGTTTAGTTAAAAATCCGAGTGGGTCTAAAATAATAGCTCGTCTTGTCCGCGGTGGTTTGGTTGTCGGTCAGGGGTGTAAAAACATCGGTTATTTGGAAAAAGACGGTATAGTTCGCAAAGCTAATCAAGAAACTGGTTACAAGGTGAACGCCGACGGCGTTATTACTGATGACAGCGGGAGCTATATCGGTGAAGTTGTTGTCCCAGGTCCGGTTTTTGACGACAGCTGCACAAAAATCGGTGATGTTGAATCAGACGGCATTGTACGTCAAAACGGAAGCTATGTCGGATGTGTAAATCCGGATGGCACGGTTCTTAATGAAAAAGGAGACATTATAGGAGGCGTTGCCCGTTCAGGGATAGCTGTTTCTTATGACGGCAACTTCCTCGGAAAAGTAACTGAAAACGGATTGGTATTTTCTCCTCAAGGTCAGGCAGTCGGCTGTGTTGGAACATACGGCGATGTTTTCGATAAGAAAGGTGCATACCTCGGACATGTTTTGGAAAACACTTATGCTTTTGATTTGGAAGGAAATTTCCTAAATATGGTTAACCCAAGCGGAAGGGTTCCTATTCGCGGTCAATCATCCGGACGTTTATTGGCAAACAATGTCATTATTGATGAAAACGGACAGATTATCGGTGTTGTTTTACGCGGAAAAACAACAATAATCGCCTCAAACGGTGACGTAATTGGGCGACTGTTTCCTGATGGACACGTCTATGATGGAAAAGGGGTTTCCTCCGGCCGTATGTATGGCGATGGAATGAGCTTTTTCAACCACAGACTCGGACATCAGGCTGCATATGGTCAAGTTGCTGATTTTTCTGGAAAAATAGTCGGTATGGCAGGATATAACAGCGATGTTATCAATCGTTTTGGCGAAAGACTGGGTAAGCTGGATGCAAAGGGGTTTTATTTTGATACCAAAGGCGTGTTAAGAGGCGGTCTTATTAAACGCGGCGCTGCAATCGGCTATGACGGAGCTTTTCTCGGCTATAGTTTATCAGACGGCAAAATTATTGATCTTGATGGTAAAAATGTCGGTCGTAGTACGCCTGACGGCAAAGTTTTGAACAACAAATCGGTTATTGTCGGCGAAGTTATTCCTGAAGAAATTGTTCTTGATGTTTGGGGAACCTATAAAGGGCATATGAACTCTTTGGGGGATATTATTGATTTGAACGGAAAAAATATTACGGCAATTCTGCCTGGAGGCTCAACAGATAAAAATTTGAGTTTGCTTAGACGTGGTGCCGTAATTGATTTTAGCGGAAAAGTTATCGGTGCTGTTGCGCCTGATGGCTCGGTTAATGATGTCCTTAACATAAAAATAGGCAGAACGCTTCCTGACGGAAATGTCTTAAATACATCCGGCAAGCTTATAGGTGAAGTGGTTGACGGCGATCTGGTTATAGACGGCAATGACAAAGTTGTCGGATATATAGGTTTTGACGGTTCTGTTCAAGACAATACAGGAGCGGTTGTCGGACATACATTATCGACAGATTTAGCTGTTGACGGCAATGACGGAATTTTGGGGCGCATTTATAAAATAGGCGCAACAGTTTTAGGCAATACGGGCAGATATGTCGGTCGTTTGGCGGCAAACGGTTCTGTTATCGATACTGAAAACAAAATTATAGGATATCTAAAAAGCAACGGTTCGTTTATTAACTTAGATAAAAAAGTTGCAGGATATGCCCTTCAGGAAGTTGCTAAAAATCGGAGGAACTAACAGTGAATTTAAAATTCAAAATCACTAAATTTTTCAGTGTTGTTGCAATTGCTTTATTCTCGTGCATCGGTAATGTCGGAGCGCAGGAAATTACAGCTATTGACTTTAACGGTGATTTGATAGGAAAAGTAATTCCTGATGGAAAAGTTGTTAGTTTTGAAAATCAGCTTGTCGGCAATATTACGGCAGACAGTTTGATTGTCGATTTTGAAGGACGCTTAATTGGCGGTGTTGTTCCGCAGGGAATAGCCATTGGCAATGATAACCGTATGCTTGGCAAAGTTAATAATGATGGAACCGTGCGTCTTTCAACAGGAAAAATTATAGGTAAGGTGCTGCCCAACGGATTGGTGGTTGACGATAGATTTGACATATTGGGCGCCGTACTCTTTCCGGGGTTGATTTATGCCGATGACGGGCAGACAATGGGGCGTTTGACCGGTGACGGCATGTATGCAAATTTGCAAGGGCAAACGATAGGTTTTGTTTCTCCCGATGGTTATGCTTATCGTCGTACCGGAAATGATTATACTTTGGAAGGAAGATTGATTTCTTCAAAAATGGTAATAGATTCTGTTGGTCGTTTTGTCGGCAGTATTGCTCCAGGCGGAAAAATTACAGATTTTGACGGTAAAAATATCGGTATGATCCATGCAAACGGCTTTGCTTATAATGATGAAGGAAAAGTCATAGGCAGTGTTGTCCGTTCTGGCTATGCTTTTGATATTGCCGGAAATTATATAGGTTTGGTTACTTTTAACGGTGAAGTTGTCAATAATGAAAAATTGATAGGCTATTTGCAGGTTGACGGCAGCATTGCCGACACCGGCGGGAATACAATAGGTTTTATGGCCGATATTGCCGCAACGGCATCAGATAATTCCGGAAAATATTTGGGACGTATAATGCCGGAAGGAAAAATTGCCAAAGGCAGAAATATCATTGGACGCTTAGGTCCATGGAATATTGTTTATGATTTGGAAGGAAAACAAATCGGTAAAGAGATTGTTTCCGGTCCTATCTTTGATTATCGCGGTTCACTTCGTGCCCACGCGTTAAAAAATGGACAAGTTATACTTCCTGGGGGCACTCCTTTGGGAACAATGCGCGGTAATTTTGCTGTTAACGCAGCCGGACGCGTTGTTGGTTCAGTGTTGCGCAATCAAGTTGTAATAAATGCAAATAACCAATCCGGAGGAATAACAGGTATTAATTCTGTTGTTATAAACGGAGAAGACCGCCGGATTGTTTCGCCTTTTGGTTATGTTTATAATCCTGAAGGCGGCATTGACGGAACGACAGTGGCTTTGGGAAGTGTTTTTGGATTGGGAGGAGCTCCGCTTGCTACAATTTCTCCTAATGGTGAATTGTTAAATAAAGGAGCCGTTCAACAGGGAAAAATCACTCAATATGGTATAGATATTGATGAAAGAAACGCCGTTTTAGGCGGCAACATCAAAGCTGTTTACGCTGTTAATGAACGAGGGACAGATATAGGAACATTGGCAGACGGTAATCAGATATTGGATAAGAATTTAAAGCCAATGGCTAAAATTTTGCCGGATATGAGCGTTGCTTCATCCTATAATGATGTAACTTCGTATATGCCGGTTGTCGGGCGCGCTTCCTCTAATCAAATTGCTTTGGGGTATGACGGCGTGCTGTTAGGCTATGTCAACGACAGAGGTTTAGTGAAAGATGCGGGAGCGGCAACGGTTGGAAAAGTAAATTCTGACGGAATTGTTTATGATAATACAGGAGCAGCTATCGGCGAAACAGCTGGTTTTGTCCCCGTTATCAATAATAAATGCGAATTTATGGGGGTTGTTACGCCTTCCGGCGAAGTTAAAAATTACAGAGAAGTCACTATGGGTAAATTGCTGCCTAACGGCAATGTAATTTCTGAAAGCGGAAGCGTTGTCGGGTTTGTAATCAAAACAGGCAGTGTAGCTGATTTCGGCGGCAAAATTATTGGTACGGTATCTTCAGGCGGAAAAGTTTTGAACTATGCCGGTGAAAATCTCGGGTGTATTAACCAACAAAGCAGGTTGTTCAATAAACAAAACACATTAATCGGTCGAGTTGTGGATATCAGACCCGTTATGAACATTGAAGGCAAAATAATTGGACGTAGCATGCTTGATGGCAGTGTTGTTAACAATAGCAGTCAAAATATAGGTTATGTGCTTCCAAATGGCGCTGTCAATTCTAAAACCGGTTCTGATATGGGAATGCTGTTCAAATATCGCTATGCTTTTGATAAAGATAGTCGTTTTATCGGAACTGTGAATAATAATGCTGAAGTCATCTCTGCTAAAGGTGAAAATATAGGACAAGTCGATTTTGAAGGTAACGTTATTATCCGCGGCGAAAAATCCGGTTATGCACTATATGATATGTATATGTACAATAATGAAGGCTCTTCAATAGGCTATATCGCTTCTGACGGAGGCATAATATCTTTTGCTAATCAGCGTTTGGGAAAAATGATTCGCGGTTTTGCAGTCGATAACAGCGGTAAAATGTTTGCCCGAGGAAATCGTGATTTTAATATTCGCAACAAAAATAATTTAATTATCGGGGAGCTTCGCTTAGACGGTAATGTTGTAAATAATAATGGTGAAACAATCGGAACATTGGGTGCTGCTGGGGATATTGAAGCTCCGGACGGACAAATTATAGCCACTGCTAAACCTTTGCAATTTTACGAAGCAGAGAAAAAACAACCGATTTATGATGCGAACGGAAATGTTATCGGATATGTCAGCTCTGATAATAAAATAGTCGATGCCAAAGGAAATGTTATCGGACAGTTGGCACAAGATGGCTCTGCAATCAGTTTGGATGGTACAGTAATAGGAAACACCAAGCTTGATTGGTATGAACGTCCGGTTGTTAATGAACCTAAATTGCCGAAAGTCGGAAGTTTGACAGTAAAAGAGAGCGATTATAAACGTTCGGTTAACATTGCTTTAACACCGGATGGAGAATATTTGGGAGATATTCTTGAAGATGGCAGTGTTATAAATAAAGCCGGAAAAGTTTTAGGTAAATTGCTGCCTGATGGATTGGTTGTTGACGATCAAGGTTCGTTGATTGGTATAGAAGAATCTGCTAAAAAAACGGAAAAGGGCGATATATTTGTTCCGGCAGGAAGCTTTGGCGAAGGGGGAGCTTATGGAACCGGTAAAGGTCCCGGAAACTTAGGCCCCGGCGGCGGATATGGCCCCGGAGAGCGCTATGATGTTCAACGTTCTGCCGCATTAAGCGCTGCTCAAGGGGAACGCCGCCAAAATATGGAAGTTGGAAAAATCAGTACAAATTACAGCCGTGAGGCTTTTGACGGCAAACAAAAAGATTGGGGACTCAAAAAAATTATATCAACTTGGCCGGTTGATATGGATATGATGATTTTAGCTGATAAACCGATTCCTGCGGTTATTGCCCGTTCTATTGATACGGAACACGAAGTTCCGGTTACGGCAATTGTCGAACGTAATGTTTATGCTGAGGACGGACGCAATGTTATTATTCCAGCCGGCAGCCGGTTAATGGGAAGCTGCGGTGGTGGCGGCGGCGGATCGGAAGAATCTTCCGGTTCGGCTCGTATAAGCATTCAGTGGGATCGCTTGATTCTGCCGAACGGAGTAATGTTTGATATCAGCAGCGCTCAAACCGGTGATGCACAAGGCCGAGGCGGCGTGCTGGGATATTTGGACAGACAATTGGTTAAGAAATATGCAATGCCGTTTGCTCTATCTTTAGGAAACAATGGTCTGGGTATTATGTTTTCAACCAGTAAGCAAAATAATGGTGATACGGAAAATTCAAAACAGCAGGCGATGAATGATGCCCGTGAAGGATTTTTGGAAGACACCAAAAAAATGTTTAACCAAATTTTGTCGGATCGTTCAAATATAAGAGCCATTACATATATTCCGGCAGGCACCAGAATTATTGTTTATCCAAAAGTCGATTTGTGGCTGAGAACAATGGATAATGAGGCGGACGCATCTGATAATACTGAATATAAAGATGTTTTGATTGATGATAAGAAAACATCTGATAAACGCGCTGCCATGGCTGCTGAGCGCCAGTCTAAATTGAATGGTCGAGGCGGAGGAAGCTCATCGTCATCATCTGCTGCCGGATCGGTTGTTTACGAAGAGGACAACAGTAATGCACAACCGGCAATGGCTTTGGTTGACGACGCGGCATCTGCCAGTGCTAAAAATAAAAAACGTCGTCCAACCGGCGCAACGCCGCCTCCGCCGAGTAGCGGTGTTGTGAGCACAAACCGTTCCAATGTACCGTCAGACAGCGGTAGTTCGAGCGGAAGCAGCGATGTTCCACAGCTCTTTTAAGAGGAGAAAAAGATGAGTTTTGAAGTTTTGGAATCAGTTCTTCGTCCTCTTGCTTATTGGTATAACCAAGAAAATATTGAAGAGGTTGCTATTAATCGTTCGGGGCAGGTTTGGCTTCGCTTGCGTGGCAAAAGAGCCTATCCTTGGGTTATGTATAAAGATGAAAAGCTAACCAAAGAATATCTAACCGATTTGCTTTATATTGTGGCAAATACCTATGAGCTTCCATTTGAGCCGGCATCGGGGATTCCCGTTGTATATGCGACATTACCCGGAGAACATCGTTTTTCTGCAATTTGCGGTAAAAACGTAATGTATGATGAAAGCGATATTACAGGCGGTGTGGCGATTGCTATTCGTGTGCATAGTGATGATGTCGCTTTCGGTTTAGGAGATTACGGCTTAAAACAAGGTGAAAAACTGCATCAAATTAATCCTTTGAAAAATATTAAAGATCCTGAAGATCCTTATGAGCGTTTATTACTGAGTATTAAGCGCGGCGACCATATTTTAGTCAGTGGTGCGACTGCAACCGGTAAAACGACATTCTTAAATAATTTGTTGAAAATATTGGATATTCACAAACGTATTATAACAATTGAAGATGCGCGCGAACTTATTGTTCCTCACCCAAACCGCGTTCACATTGTTATGTCGCGTACAGGACAAACAAACCAGTTTGATTATAAGGGCATTATTGACCTTGTAGTTCGTTTTACACCGGACGCGATTATCGGAGGTGAAATTTCAACCCATAATGCCGGTGCTTTATGGGAATTGATGGGGTCTGGACACGATAACTGTTTGGCTACTATCCACGCTGAAAGTTCAAGCGCTGCTTATGAGGCTTTTGTAGACCGTATTTTGCACTCATATCCAACTATTGACCGTAAAAAAACCATTGAAGAAATGCATCATAAATTGCGTGTTGTGCAAATTAACCGTGATGGAAACTTGCGTGCAGTTACAGAAGTTACATAATATATTCAGTTTATTGTGAACCACTTGTAATCTTGTCTTAATATTCAATAAATACAATTTTTCAGCAAGACAACTAATAAAAAATCCCCGCTTTGAATGGGGATTTTTTGATATTTTTCTTACTTTTGTATTTTCTCTTTGTCTTTTTTCAGCCCCAAAAAACGTTCTCTTTTCCGTCATTCCGTATTTTTGATTATCATCAAAAACGAGGAATGACAATGAGGAAGAATGCTTTTAAAATCATCGCTCAATTTTATGTTCAGTAATGCGACTCTTTCCCCTACGCGTCATCGCTCGTTGATTATCTGGCTTTTCACTTTGTCTCTTCCCCTTTATGTCATCGCTCGATTTTGCTTTCAGCAAAATCGTCCAGCGATCTTCCGATTTTTTACAACAAATATTACTAATGCCTTTTAACTGATCGCCTGTAACATTAGACATCATAGCTCCCTTGATGAAATTCATACGCATTTCAAGGGATGACAGTGAAGAAAAAAATCCCCTGCTGTTTAGCAGAGGATTGGTAAAGATTATTGCAAAGGAGGAATATTCAGTTGAACAATTTCTCCTGGGCGGATTTTAGTGCTTGCATAGCGCATATTTCCGGTTTCAATCATAAATCTTTGACGTCCGGTTAATTGCGCTGCTAAATCGTAAAAATCACGTCCGCTTAAATCTTGGCGCTGCGGATTCATAATATACAAAACGCATCCTTGAGTTTTTTCGGCAACACCGCAACGTGCACGTCCCCGTGGAACTTCTGAATTAATGACAACGCCTTGCAAACCATTTTGTACTGTTGTCGGAGAGCTTAAAAATACTTTGGCAAAAAATATACCGAACAAACTGAATAAAATTGCAGCAGTCATAATTGCCGTGCTGGTAAATAGGTTGCCAACCATAAATTTGTCTCTCAAACTGGGTTGAGGTTCATCATATTCTTCTTCTCCCAAAAAAGCCGGATTTATACGATTTTGAACTGGCTCTTGAGGCATAGCCGGCAAATTGTCATTTTCAAGATAAGAATCAAGATTAAAACCGTTATTATTATTGTTGCGATTAAAAGGATTTTCGGTTGATTTTGCGGGCACAGCCATATTTTCACTGTTATTAACAGGACGTTTTATCGGTCTTTTTACTTTCTTAAACCTCGGGCGGTTTGGCATGTTATCCATTTTTCTACCTCTTAACTATTAATTTATTTAGCTGTTGACGAAATTTGTTTTTTTATTGTTCTGATAATTCGTGGAACAATAAAGACTATTGTTTCGGCTTTCGGTGATTTTGAACCGAGAATTTCATTCGGAATACCGATAATCAAAAAGTTTTCGCCTAATTTGCTGCGAATGTTAAATTGTGTGATTTGTCCGTCTGTTCCTTCAAGCGTTATGTCTGAAAAAATGCGGTTTTGCGGCATTAAAGAAGATTTTGCCAAAAGTGAAAACTGCGATTCTGGCATTTTGATATCAGCACATTTTCCGATATCAAAACGTGACATCCACAAGTTAGGAACTACAAATTTACCTTGGGCTACCGTAACAACGCGTGCCTGACTGCCTAGAAAGTTTTGCAATGTTCCGATATTTATGTCGTTTGATGTTGTCAAAACACGTCCGATAACACCGGTTTTTGCTGTTTTTATTGTTCCGAAATCAAACATATTAAGCATATTTTGCCATTTAATTTCGCGTTGGCGGTTTTGCGGATAAATCTTAAAAATACTAACATCATAAGCAATCAATACAGGATTATCTTCAAAATAGGCCAGCAATTTTTGAATTTTTTTCTGTAAATCATAATCACCGTCAAATGTTAAAGAATAGTCGGACCAATCGGTTGTAACATCGGTGATGCCGGCTCCGCGCATAACATCCAGCAACGCCAAAATAATCGGACGGGATTTAGGCACATAAAGCGTAAAGTTTGTTTTGCGGCCAATTGTCAAAGTTTTTGTTTCTGAATTATATCTGTAATAAATTTCAGCGGCATCGGTAATCATTTTTATAACGTCTGAAAGTTCTCCGCGCAAATTTTCTGCCGAAATGCTGGCATAAGGAGCATCTTTTGCCACCAATTTAATGCCCGCTTCTTTGGTTAATTTTAATAATGCCTTTTCCGCAGGCATAGTTTTAAATGAAAAACTTGTTACTTCAAAACGGGGAAGAGGATTATCTATACCGTTTCTAGTCAGGTTAAAAGCTTTCAGATTGTAAGGAAGGGTTGTTATCATTTGCTGAGTGTTCCAATTGACATGGCAGCGCAATGGCGTTTCTAAATCAAGAGAACTGGCTCCTTCTGTTGTGCGTACCATATTCGGATCAATCGGCTGAACAATGTTGGCCGTTACGGCGGGATCGATGCTGATAATTTTTTCCGGCTGCGTATTGGGGATATTTTCAGGTTCAGAAGCCTTGCAGCCCAACATTGCAAAAATTGCGGCAGCTCCAAGTAAAATTTTACAATTGTTCAAGTCTTTTAACATACTGTTTTTCTTTCAATCGTTTTTATATTTTATCTTCTTCTTTGCGGGCTTTGGCTTCGGCAAATTCCGCTTGAACTTTTTCGCGGGCCTCAGTGTCTTGCTGCAGCAATTTTTCCATTAATTGCTCCATCCCCATTCCTGCGCCGACTGTAGGATCTTCGGCTTTGTCTGATACTTCTAAAGCCTTCTTCATTTTTTCAACTTCGCGCGCATCGCTTTTTATCATATCCGGAGTGGAATTGCGTCTGAGTTCCTCTTTATATTCACTCAAAGTGCGGTTAAAACCGTTCATTCCGCCGGCAACTTTGCGCTCAACATAAGGATAAAGCTCACGGTGTTGCAAAATATAATCGCCTGTTTCGCTGATTTCTTCCAATACGTCCAAAAGGTAGCCATAAAAAGGATAATCTTCCAAAGCTATGTTACCTTTGCGGACACAGCGGGCGGCAATTCGTGAAACCGTACGATCGTAATAGTCTTTCAGCAAGATATAGTTGTCAACATACCACAAATCGGCTTTGTTAACATTTCCGGCAGGTGTGTTTGGTTCCATCTTTTGCTCCTTACGCTGATAATTCTAATTGAGCTCAGAATTATTGTAAATGAATTTCTTGTTATTTTATCCTATATTATCATTGTTTTCAAGATAGGGATCTTGAAAGTTACTGTTTTCCATTCCGACCAGCAATAATTCAAAGTTATCGGGAATAACAATTTCGGAAGCTTCGACAAAATCTTCCTGATAATGAGGCAAATCAGCTTCGGGGTCTTCAAAACCGCCGTTTGTTTCATCTTCTGGAATTTCCTCATAATCCCATTCCCAATCTTCGCCTTCGGTACCTTCGATATCTTCTCCTTCGGGAACTTCTTCATAATCCCATTCCCAGTCTTTGCCTTCTTCAGATGAAGTTTCTTCAGCGTTTTGATTATCTGTATCGCCTTCAGGCTGATATTCCCAATTCCAGTCTTGCGGTGAATTATCGTCATTTTCTTGATTGTTATAATCAAAACTATCCGGTTGCTGCTCTTCAGTTTCAGTTACAACCGGGGTTGAAGGCAAATTATAATCGGTGCTGAATCCCCAATCTGAAGCGCTGTCCTGCGGTTTATCTTCGATAACCGGCATTTCGGGGAGCGCAGAGATAATGGTTTTCTTTTTAGGCAAAGGTTTGTTTACAATAGGAAGTTCGCTTTGCGGCAAAGCTTCAAGGGTTTCCGTAACTTGTGAAGTTTCTTGTTGCGGATTTTCTTGTAAATTATCCCGATTTTTCTTCTTTTTCTTCTTTTTCTTCTTGTTGGCGTTTTCGATTTCGGTCTGTTGGCTTTCTCCGATATTTTCAATTGAATAGTCTATGTCTGGAGATATAATCGGTTCGGGTTCAAGAGAAACATTTTGTTCCGATGGAACATTAACCGTTTGCTGCTGCTGAACAGCCGGTTGCTGCATTTCAGGCATTGGCCAAAAATTAGCATTGCTGTGCGGCTGCTGAGGAATATACGGTATTGTTTTTCCCTGCATTTGACTGAGAGCGGCAATAATAGCCTGTGTCGACTGTTTTTGACTTTCTTGCAAAGCTGCCGAAATCAAATTTGAAAATTCCTGATTTTGTGCGCGTGCTATATCGCGGAAAAGGTCAGCCTGCATTTTCATAACATCTTCAACTTTCGGCGAATTATTGCCGATATTTGCAGTGCCTTTCAGGCTTTCAATGGTGCGGATTATCGCCTGTGCTGAATTTTGCTGGCTTTCACGCAAAGCTGATGCAATAATTGAAGAAAATTCTCTTCCCTGTGCTTTCAAGGCTTCTTCGACATTTTCCATTGAGGCTTGTTTTTTAGGCGAAGCCGCCGCATAAGTAATCGGAGCCGGACCATCTCCTTGTTCCATTTTCTTAAAGCTGTCTATTAAATATTGAGTCGATAATTTCAGACTTTCTTTTATAGCTACGGAAATAATGGATGATAATTCTTCTTTTTGCGATTGAGTCGTTTCGCGTAAAAATTTGGATTGCGCTTTAACCAAATCATCAACTACATTTTTAATTTGAAAAGCCGAAGCCGCTTCGGCAGGAGCATCACTATTTGAAATAATTTTTAACTGTGTGTTCTGCTCCATCATTTTGTTAAGATTTTCTTGAAGCTCTAAAAATGACTGAGTAATGATTTTGTTGTCTTCTTGCCGTTTTTGCTCAGAATTAGCAATAGCGTCAGCTAGTGCAGAGGCAATCGTCTGAGTGAAAGTTTCATCGGCAACTAATTTTACGGGACCGTTGTTGACAGGCAAATTGGCTCCGACCTCAGCAGCTGCGCTTTCAATCGGACGGTTGTTTTGTAATTCTCTGATTATTTGGGCATTTGACTGCGCTAAACTGTTGGCTAAAATTTTTGCAAAATTATCACTGTTGATTATTTCGCTTTTTGATGCCGGTGCAGCAGCAATGCTTGCAGTGCTCGCAGTTTGGTTTTCAGCAAGAGCATTTTGCAAAATATTGTTATTTTGTGCCGCTTTTTTAGAAGCGGAAGTTCCTTCGTTTTCGCCGCCGCTTAATGCCATTGAGTGCGATTTTTCGAGTTCATTTACATAATCTTGTAAAACAGAACCCCCAGGCAATGTCTTGAACATTCCGCGAATGGCCGGCGGCAAATCCAGTATCATTTGATTGAAAGCTTCTTTGCGCTCGCTGCTGAAAATATGCAACTGCCTGAAAATGTTTAAAAAACGCTGGGCGACAATAATCGGCTCTTCTTCTTGATCGTCGCCTTTTTGCCCAAAAGCTGCATTAGTATTAATATCTTCTGACAACGACTTGTTCCTTAATTCATCTGAAAATTTACTGCTTATTGTACCTTATATATAATAAGATAAATTACAGATAAATAGCAACTACTTTATGCAGATTGCTTAAATCATTGCTGTCAAGTTTGATTTTCTCGTCAGGATTCCATCTTATGCCATACAATTCACCGTTGTCGTCTTCACGAATGCTGATAATTTTAACTTCGTCTTCCTGAATGTAATAAACGGCAATATCTCCAACACTGACAATGTCTTGAGGATCGACCAGCAAAACGGCTCTGGCAGGAAGAAGCGTGCCCAAGCGACGTGAACAAAGATTAATACCATAAGCATCTTTTTTGCCGACTAAAAAGTTCGGACGTGAAACGGTCTTAATTTCTGATTCCATATCAATAATAACATTTCCGTCTTTTCCGGCAATACCGAAAACTGAAATTTTTTGAGCATCGCGGGGAGAAGTTTCAAAAGAAGAAATAGCTCCGCGCGGGTTCGACAAAAGCTTATATTTTGAATCATTGCGTTGAATGATTTCTTCCAACATGCCTTTATCTTCAAGTTTTTTAATGTCTTCTTTTAGGCTGTCAACGGTCATATCCATAGCTTTTGCTATGTTTTTCAATTCTTTGTCCGATACTTCGCGCTGCCCCATTTCAATGCGGTGGTAAACAGATAAGGTCATATCTGCACTTTCTGCAACTTCAATTAAGGTAAGATTTTTTTCATTGCGAATTTGACGCAAACCGGCACCCAAAGTTTTCAAACCGGCCTTTTCATTAATTTTGTTGCGGCGTTCCTGTTCTCTGCGCCATGACAAAACAACTTCTTCTTGTGAATTTTGTTCATTTACAAACAAATCCTGCATAGGGCAATCCAAAAGCTCAGCCACGCGAACTAATTGTTCTTGATCAATTCGGCGATAACCTTTTTCTATTTTTGAAATGGCTGATAAGCTAACTCCCAAATGATCGGCCAATTCTTGCATTGAACGACCGCGCAATCTTCTGTACATTCTGATTTGATTTGGGAAAATAATTTCTTCCATAATGATCACCTTTGAATTTGTTTTAAATTAACCGTTAATTGTTACCCATAATAATCTAACTTTCTTATTAATCAAGAATTTTGCGCCAAAACAGACAATTTTTGTGCAAAAAAAACGACAGAAACTTTTATTTCTGCCGTTTTTTCCCGCTATTTTGGCTTAATTTTATAAAAATTCAGTCAAATCATAAGCTTTATTGCCTTCTTTTCTGACTTGTTCACCAAAAGCTTTCATATCGTCATCGCTGAACAGAATTTTGCTGCGGTCGATATTTGCAGCAACACTGCCGTCAATAAACACCGGACGGACAGTATAATTAGAATAATAGTTGGAAACAGAAAATCTGCGTTCTATATTTACCTCTCCGTCTTTTTGTTCGATGATTGTTTTGCATTGAACAATGCCATCTGTTGAATATATAATGCCACTATTATCATCTCCCATTGTCGAAATCGAGGTCATAACTCGGTTATCGCCTTTGAATTCGGCATTAAATACGGTTTTAGTGCCGTCTTCATTTGTTTGACGGATAGTAATACTTTGATGACCTTGATCGTCTGTCGAAACATCTATATCACGGTCGACGTAATGTTCATCAAGGCTGCCTCCGACATAGCTTCCCATGCGTTTATTAATTAGTTGATTCATAATCATCAAGCCTTTTTCTTTTTCTGAAAGCAGGGAGTTCTGCATAAAGTTATTCAAGGCTTGTGTATCAACTTCACCGGCGCTGTTAACTAATCTGGACAAAGCCTTACTGGTTTTTGTCGTTGTCTTTTGTTCATTACCATTTTTATCATACCGATGAGTTACTGAACCAAATGCGTCTGATTCTGTAACTTTGCGGATACCGTCTGTTATTTTTCCTTCATCATCAGTCTGCATTTGATTGTTTTTAACGGTCATTTTGGTTTCTCGAACATTGCCGTTGCTGTCTTTCTGATAGCTGCGGAATGTTTTTCGCCCTCTGATTCGATTCCAAGCATTACTTAATGTAGGAGAATAATCGTTATAAAGCTGGTTTCCGTTTTCATCCAACAAAGCATTGCCGTCATCATCGGTTGCAGCCAGATTTTCCTGAGCAAAATCGCTATCGGCAAATCCTGCTTTTAGTTTGCGTAAACCGTGTTGAGCGTTTTCCATAGCATAACCGCCGATGGCTTTAGATCCTTTCCAGCCGTATTTTCCGGCTTTTTTAGCGCCCCATTTTGTAACTGCTGCGGCAGCACTTCCGGTTTTTGAACCAATATCTTGCAATCCTACGCCGTCTTTGGCAAATTTGTCGGCAAATTGTTTTGCTTCGCCTAATACAGCCCAGCCGAGGAACAGAACAAACAGAACTTTGATTGCTCCAATCATAAACCAAAGAATGGCATTTTCACCGTTTTTAACATCATCTGTAATAATTTCCGTCATATATTGTTGCGCAATGGTTGAAATTATTAAAATGATTAATGATAAAAATATAAAGACAAAAATGGCATTCATAAAGGTTTCCCAAATCTTTTTCAGATAATGGGCGGTTATTTTGAATGCAAAAGCACCTAAAGCGGCAGGGAATAACGCCATGGAAATCGACATTTTCAAAACGCTGTCAACCAATAGGAAAGGGTAGCCGAATATCATTATAAAACCGGCAACAAAGAAACCTACTGCAGTAAACAAATAACCAAAACTCGGTATCCATAATGTAGATTTTTCCCAAGCAAAACACCATGATATACGTGCAATTGCTATAATGTCGATAATTTGATCCTGAATGGTTTTAATGGTGCAAATAATTCCATTGCCCATCGCCGGCGACAAACCGCCGTCGGTGGTTACAGATAAATCGCCGCCGACATCTCCTGACAGGTTGCACTCTGTAGGTGTGCTTCCGGCAGCCGAAGCACCGCCGAGCTGAGCCAGTTTCATGCCGGTTGCAAATACCGGATCCAGTGTCAGCGACAATATTTCGCTGATAGGACCTTGCAGCAGGAAGAAAATGACCAAAACACGGAATGTCTGCTGAAGCAAAGTATTTATCATTGCCCGCGGTTCTTTGGTTTCAAAAGATGAAACAAATTTCAAAATGGTTACCGCCAACCAAATTGCAAAGGCAATTATAACGATAATTGAAACTGCTCCTGCTAAAGCATCATAAGAACTTTTGGCCATAACGCTGGCAGTGTTAAATAAAATTCTGAAAGGTTTGCAGAAAAAACAGCCTGCTTGTCGATAATTTTCAGATACAACGCCATAAACACAATCTTCGTCTATGGGCTCAGTTGCTCCAGAAGTTTCAGCGGCCGCATCTGCTGATGCTGTTGTCAATCCGCCGCCGCCGTCTTCATATCCGGTATCTACTGCAGCTGTCGCGACAGCTGAACCGCCGGTATAGCAACTTAAACGATTGACTTTTTCATTATTTTTACATCCGCAGACATAACTGTCAAACCCTGAGTTCATCGGATCAAGCAAAACTCCTCCTTCACGGATTTCAATATGCATGTGGCAAGGATAACCTTTTACATTACCGCTTGAACCGATTCTTTGTCCTTTTTTATATGCCTTTTTAGCTCCGCAAGTGCTGTTATGATAAAATCTGTATTGAATGTCTTTTCCGCAAACAGCTGCCGAATCGCATTTGAAATATATGCCGGCAGAGCTTCCGGACAAACATTGTGTAATTCTTCCGTCGCATGGTGCATAAATAGCGGTGCCGCATGCTGCACTATAGTCATAGCCTTCATGGTTTTTTACAATGCCTTTGGCAACATTTTGGCAGCGTCTGTGTTTTTTTCCTGGATCGTTTCTGGCACACCATGATTTACCGCGGGCGCACATTTCTGAAGACACGCCACGTCCTATTGGAGAAAACGGCGCCGTGTTCAAACAGGATTTAGCATTTAGAGCCTGCAAACATGCACCGCCGCCGCTTTTTTGCGGATAGGTGCATTCAGGCAACAATCCGCCGATTTTTAATTTCGGAGAATAAGAGTTTTTACTTAAAGCGGCAGCAAAAGCCGAATTGCTTGATAAAACAGCAATACTCAGGGCTATGGCAATGCCAAAAACCGCTTTTGAAATCTTTTTAATTTTTGTTTCAATATTAGTCATTGCTTTCTCCGCTTATTTCTTATTTCCATTTATTGCCGCCGAGCCGACAGAACTTACAAAATCATCGTTTCCTTGCCGGTTGCCTTGATTCTGTTGATTTTGATCACCGCTTTGCTGTTCGGAGCCTTGCGAGCCCTGATTTATTTTTTGTTCGATTTTTTCCATACCTTTTTGCGCGGTCTGAGCTGCTTTTTTAGCTGCACTTGCCGCCTTATTTGCAACTTGTTCCGTCTTTTTGACAATTTTAGCGCCTTGTTTTAAAGCTTTACCAGCTGTTTTTAAGACTTCCCCTGCAACTTTTCCTGTGGTTTCAATCGCGGCGGCTGAAGTTTCAGTTGTTGCTTGGACGGTTTTTCCCACGACAGCCGTAGTACCCACAGTTGGAACAGCTCCTGCCATACCGGCGGCATCAACGGCGTTACCCGCCTGTCTGGTTGCGTCTGCTGCAGCTTTGCTTTGCTGTTCAATTGCTTGACCGGCTTCAGTCAAGCCATCTCCGGCAGCCTCCATAGCCTGAGCGGCTCCGCTGCCTTTGCCCCCGTCTTTTCCCTGATTCGGATCATCAGGCTTCTTGTTGTCTTTAGCTTCCAAATTAGTCATGCCTTTAATTTGATCGGCACTGTCTTTTTTCTTGCTGCTCTGTGCTTCTTCTTCAGCGCCGTCAAATTTTCCTTTTTTAAGATCTTCAAGTTTTTTATCGGCATCTTCCGCCTTATCCATAACGCTTTTATCGCCGCCGTTATCGCCATCTTTGTCGCCGCCGAATTTATTAGCCATACCCTGGAGCCCCAGTTTTGACTGGTGTTTGACAACATCCTTTGCATATTTTCCAGCGGCAACCGCTTTTTGCTTTACCATATCGGTTGCTTGCGTGAGCTTATCGTGCATCGGGCTTCCTCCCAATCCGCCGTTGAAGAAGACACTGACATAGTCTTTCATTGTAGAACCAATGATTTTCAGAGCGTAAAGATATGCAAAAACAATCAGAATAAAGCAAGAACCCCAAAGCATGAACGTATCAGATATTTTTTCATTATCACCGGCTTCAATAGAAGCATAGAGTTCATTAATTCCAGTATTGTTTTCCATTTGTTGCAAAATAGCCTCAGGTGTTGCTCCTCCTGCTTCAATAGCCTGTCCGGCACCGATAGCGCTGTTTACCAAAACCAATCCCACAGCGCTGGTCATAGCCAAAAAGATAAATATACCGGCTGCTTCCAATATAATTTTAATGCAAGCTGAAAACTTTCCGCGTGTGATATTGAAAGGCCATAATCCTGTTACAATAGGCAGAGCCACCAATGCAAAACCGAGTTTAAATGACATGTCTACCAAATAGTATAAAATTGACAATGTCATCATAAAGCCGAAGAACCAAATGAATGCTCCGCAAAGCCAAATCCATACATTCGGAATCAAAATTCCGATGTTCCAAGCTCCCTGGTGGGTGGAATGACAGATAATCATGTGTCCCAATTTCATATGATTGGTGGTGGTTCCGTCGACAGCTCCCACATAAGTCATTAAGTTATTAAGCAAGTGCGCAGGCAAAATATTACCACTGCTATTTGTCATTAAATATTCGGTTCCAACCTGATTGCCCGAAATATCCAATCCGGTAGCAGAAGTGGTCGCCGTTAATAAATAAGTGCCGAAATCTATACCCCACCCAAGGAATGGAACAACAACAAAATCAACAAATATTTGAAATCCGAGCTGTATAACATAATAAGCGCCCAAAACCTTAAATGCCATAATCAGCAGATTGTTGACCATATCCCGAGGTTCAATGTCCTTAAAGGAACTGACTTGCTGCATAATATAAAAAGCAATCCATAACAAGAAACCGATTAACAAAATTCTTGTGCCGGCGCGTACTGAAACATCTTGCAAAAATGTTATACCATTCATAAAAGAACTTATCAAAGTTTTAATAACTTTGCATGGATAGCATCCGCTTTTGTATATAGCATCCATACGTCCCTGATTGCATTCGGCATTGCTTTGTCCTAAAACAACATTATTAACAGCTTCAACGGCATAGGTAGCCCCATTTAATACAACCTGACCAGCCTTTAATAAAGGTTTTGCCACGTAATTAGCGACAAATTTTGTTACGGAATTTCCATCGTTTGCCATTTCTGTCAAACCTTGATGTATTTTGTCAGTAGTATTGTTTACCCCTTGCCTAAAACTTTCTAACCCACTGTTAATAACATCTCCTGCTTTCTGTCTTGCTGTTACACTGCTTGAATTTGGGTTAGGTTGTTCTCGAAATACTTTAGATGTTCCTTTTTCTAAGCGTCTGACCGGAGTTACAGTTCCGTCGCTGCTGACTACGGAGTTTGCATAAAGTTTATTTCCTTTAGAGTCGGTTTTTGCTGATCCGTTAGCATTGACAACGGCATATTGCCCGCCTGTTGTTGAAGTTTTTGCATTGGTAACAACATAGTGTTCTCCAACTGATGTTGATTGCCTTTGAACCTTGATTTTTGACGTTTTATTATTTCCAAGATTCAAAACCATGCCGGAATTTGCTTGTCCTTTAGTTTGAGCGTTTGCTGTCTGAACCGGAGTGGTTGATGCAAAAACGACCCACATTAAAGCGAACAGCGTAATTCCTGCTGTTTTAGCTTTATTTATTATGTTAATCTGCATAGTCACATCCGTATCCTTTCTCGGTTTTATTTTTTTCTTCCGGCTAAGTCGTTTAAAGAGGCTTGCGCGTTGTTTACTTTACCCTGGAAATTGCGCAATTTCTCAGAATGGTCAAGAGCTACTTTGGCAAGTCCTCCTGTAAAGTAAGAAACAGCACCTTTAACTAACGTTGCGGCTAATGTGCCAGCTTTTTTCTGGAAGTTTGCCTCGCCGCCGCCGCCGACAAGTTTGTTAACAATTTCTTGAGCTACTTTTAAGGATTTAACCGTCAAGAATGCAATCAGTAACAAAATAATGAATGGTACACTGACATCAGCTAACGAATCTTTATCGGCAAAAGCTGCTTGTTCTGCTGTAATAACACGATTAATCGTTCCGAAAATTATCATCATAACAAGCGCAATACACATCATAAATGCGCCGGAATTCAAAATGGTGAGAAATCCGATTTTTGCCCAATTTTTTGTTGCTTTGAACGCATAGCTCATTATCAATAACGGCAAGATGATAACCATCATTGCAAAACGGAAAATAGAATCAATCAAATAAAGTGAAAATCCAAGTTTTACCAGACAGAAGACAACAACTAACAGCAAACCGCAAACCAAAGCCATTACGCCGACTTGTGTGATAACTTCCCATCCGAGTCCAATTCCTAAGTTAAGTTTTTTATTTACAGCACATGTCAGGCATTCCATCATTTTTTGCGGACCGGACGGAAAGCCGCCGCTTAACTCGGCTTTTCCCAAAACATCTGCTTTACAATCAATAGAAACGTTGAATTCTGCTCCGCTGATATTTAAACCTACGGAACTGCTGGTATTCTGTATAGAAGCTCCGGTCATTGCGCTGCCTAATTCTAAAAATGCATTATAAACCGGAAAGATTATGGAATTCAAAACAAACAGCACGCCTTCGGGAGAGCTGGCAAGCAGTCCGCAAACAAAGCAGACAAAAAACTTGCGCGCTACTTCCGTCCACACTTCCGCCGGTGATTCTTCTGCAAAAGAACTGACGTGTTTGATAATGCGAAAAGACAACCAAATGGCAAAAGCAACCATCATCAAAGCCATGGCGCCCTGTGTCAAATGACTATACATGCTCATAGCCAAACGGCCGGTGGTTTCATAAATTGTTCCGACAATGGCCGCTGCCCAGCAATCATTGTTTTCGGCAACTATTTGCTCGGTTGAAACCGGCTCTCCATCGCCGGTGTTCACCGCCGTGTTAACATCATTGTTATTGCCGCATGCAAACAGGAGAAACACGAGGGAAAACA
>SAMEA3663124__coassemble_46_pt1 | contig 43872 bp, 43 predicted proteins | sample SAMEA3663124__metabat2_low_PE_007 | metagenome-assembled genome bin SAMEA3663124 (sample SAMEA3663124) | pig gut metagenome | biome: pig gut; feature: pig-associated habitat; material: faeces | place: Denmark | collected 2012
AGCTAAGGCATATTTGGTATGCGGCAAAGAAATATTAACTATTTCAGCGCCGGCCTGTTTTAATATTTCAATGCCTCTATCCCAATAAGCGGCTATTTCATCATTCAAGCCGGCAGGACGATATTCAGCGGGAATACCGATTTTTAACCCTTTAATACTTTTTCCTAAAAACGATTCAAAATCCGGAACTTCTTTATTAACGGAAGTAGAATCTTTATCATCATAACCAGCCATTGACTTTAACAAAACGGCGCAATCTCTTACATCTTTGGCAATTGGTCCGGCTTGGTCAAGCGAAGACGCAAAAGCCATAATACCATAGCGCGAACAACGACCATAAGTTGGTTTTATACCGGTAACTCCGCAAAAAGCAGACGGTTGACGAATCGAACCGCCGGTATCCGTTCCTGTTGCCGCAGCGCAAATTCCGGCGGCAACCGCAGCAGCCGAACCGCCTGATGAACCGCCGGCAACCAATTTACGTTCTCTATGCCACGGATTGACAACGGGACCGTAATAGCTGGTTTCATTGCTGCCGCCCATAGCAAACTCATCCATATTGAGCTTTCCCAAACAAACAGCACCGTCATTAAATAATTTTGAAGTAACTGTGGACTCATACTGAGGAACAAAGCCGTCCAATATATGAGAACAAGCCGTTGTGCGTATATCTTTTGTACAAAATAAATCTTTGATTCCCAAAGGAATTCCTTCAAGTGCGCGGTTAGTACCGGCAATATAATTAGCATCGGAAACTTTTGCTTGCTCTAAAGCCGTTTCGGGCGTTTCCAAAACATAAGCGTTCAAATCACGGTTTTGTTCCATTGCCGCAATATAAGATTTAGTCAGTTCCGAAGCGGAAAATTTTTTATCCCGCAATCCCAAAAGTGTTTGTGAAATTGTAAGTTTCGTAATATCTGTCATTTTATCTACTCCACAACTTTAGGAACAACAAAATAGTCATATTCTGCCTGCGGGGCGTTTTTCAAAATTTTATCGGCCTGATTGCCTTCAACAACTTTATCTTCTCGGCAGACCAATGGCGTATCGTTCACAGCTATCAACGGTTCAACATTATCTGTATTAACTTCATTTAATTGCTCAACCCAATCAATTATTTTATTAAATTCCTGTTCTGTTGCCTCAATTTTGTCATCTTCTATTTTCAAACGCGACAAAAAGGCAACTCTTCTGACTGTTTGTGTATCTATCGCCATATTTGTTTCCTTTTTAAATTTCAAAAAACAGAGCCATTGAATTTCTTTCAATGGCTCATAATAAGGTCTTAAGCTCAAAAACTCAAGATTGTTTTAGCCTTCAACCAGCATTTTTCCACATTCTTGTGCATTATCGAGATTAATCATACCTACAATATGATATCCGGCATCCACATGAATAACTTCGCCTGTTACTGCTGAGCCAAGATCTGAAAGCAAAGCTAATGCCATATTGCCAACTTCATCTTGAGTAACATTGCGGCGCAGCGGAGAGTTGAGTTCATTCCAATGCAAGATTTTGCGGAAATCACCGATGCCTGAAGCTGCCAAAGTTTTAATCGGACCAGCAGAAATGGCATTAACGCGAACACCTTGAACTCCCATATCAACAGCAGCTGCACGAACAGAAGCTTCCAAAGCAGCTTTGGCAACACCCATAATATTGTAGTTTGGCAAAACACGTTCAGAACCCATATAAGTAAGAGTTACAATAGAGCCGTTTTCGTTCATAATCGGAGCAGCACAGCGGCAAGCTTCCAAGAAAGAATAGCAAGAAATGTGCATTGTGTTTGTAAAATTAGCCAAAGTTGTATCAATAGTGCGGCCTTTTAATTCATTTTTGTCAGAAAATGCAATTGCGTGAACAACAAAATCAATTTTGCCCCACTTTTCGCCGAGTTCTTTAAAACAAGCTTCAACACTTGCAGAATCGGAAACATCGCATTTAATCAATAAAGGCTCGTTGTCCAATTGAGCGGCCAAAGGCTCAACTCTTTTCTGCAAAACTTCGTTTTGATACGAAATTGCCAAACGGGCACCTTGAGCATTTAATGCCTGAACAATACCCCAAGCAATTGACTTGTCATTGGCCAAGCCCATTACAATGCCTTTTTTACCACTCATTAACAACCGATTATCAGTCATTTATTTTTCCTTTGCTTTTATTGTGAAATTAAGATATTAAATAAATTGCTTGAATATTTATAAGATTTTGATTTGTTTGTAAACTATTTTTTTCAGCAGGTGAATTATGGAAATAAAAACAGTTTGTTACAACAAAATGAAAACTGTTGCCGATTTTATTTTTTTCTTAACCAAACGAGCAAAAGCCGATGCTGTTTTCAGAGTTGCCTCATCATTGGCTTATACTTCTCTGATTGCATTAGTTCCGCTGATTGCCATAGGTATTGCTATTTTTTCGGCTTTTCCTGTTTTTGACAGCGTTCGCGCGCAGCTGGCTGATTTTTTATTTCAAAATCTTACTCCGGCTTTTGAAGAAGAAATCCGCAGCTATCTGGAAGTTGTTGTAAAAAATTCAGGTCAACTTGGAACAGTAGGCGTATCGGGAATTGCCGTCACCGCGATTTTGCTGCTTTCGACTATTGAAGACAGTTTCAACTACATTTTTAAAGTTACTCAGCCTCGCCGAATTGCCACAAAAATAACCCTTTATTGGACGGTTATTACGTTAGGCCCCTTGCTTTTGGGAACAGCTTTTTCTATGCGGGGATATCTTTACACGCTGCAAAAATTTGTCGATGCCGATGGTGAAACTTCTCAAATGTTTTTTAGTTATCTCATTCCGCCGCTAATGACTGTGGCTGCCCTGATGTTGATTTATATTCTGGTTCCCAATAAAAAAGTATCGATTTTAAACGCTTTATGCGGTGCAATTGTTGCCGTTATTCTGTTTGCATTTCTGCGTATGGGGTTTGGTTCTTTTGTAATGTCAAACACAACCTATTCAACCCTTTACGGAGCCTTGGCCATTATTCCTATCTTTTTAATCTGGATGTATCTGTCATGGGCAGTTGTTTTATTCGGCGCAGTCGTTACCGCCTCTTTAGATGAATACATTCAGCTTAATAAAACCGAAATTAAAAAAGTAATTATCGCCGGCAAAAAAGGAAAAAGGATTATCCATAAATAGATAATCCTTTCTTTCCGTTTTAATATTCAGCTAACTGTTTTCTTGCTTCTTCAATGTCATTCATCGGTATAACCTTATCGCCTATTTTTTGTCCTGTTTCATGACCTTTTCCGGCAATGACCAGCATATCTCCGGCAGACAATTTTGATATCGCAAATTTTATGGCTTTAATTCTGTCGCCGATTTCATAAGCTTTCGGACATTCTGCCATAATTTCACGGCGAATTTGCGCGGCATCTTCACTGCGTGGATTGTCATCAGTAACAACAATTTCATCAGCCAAATCTTTTGCTATTTTTCCCATAATCGGGCGTTTTAGTTTATCCCGATCGCCGCCGCAGCCAAAAACAACCCAAAGTTTATTTTTAGTATGATGACGCATTGTTTCTAACACATTTTCAAGAGCATCCGGCGTATGCGCATAGTCAACGTAAATTCCTGCTCCGTTTGGCAATGCTCCCACCCTGTCCAAACGGCCGGGAGCTCCTTTTATATGAGGAATATAATCTATCATCCGTTTATCAAAACGTCCTTTCAAAGCAATAACCATACCTAAAGCGCACAAAACATTCATTGCCTGAAATTCACCGATTAAAGGGAGCTCTACTTGATATTCTTCATTAAAAACCGACAATTTCAGCGTTTGTCCTTCCGCATGCGGAACACGGTTAATTATCTTCAAATCACTGCCGTTAATTCCGTACGATAACACTTTGATACCGCGGTTTTTGCATATTTTTTCAAGCTCGGCAAATTCTTTTATATCCGCATTCAAAACAGCTGTTCCGTTTGCCGACAACACGCGGGAAAAGAGTTGTTTTTTAGCCTCAAAATAATTTTCCATAGTTAAATGATAATCAAGGTGATCTTGTGTGAGATTGGTAAAACCGGCAACTTTAATATTCAGTCCATCCATGCGGTATTGTTCAATCCCTACCGACGACGCTTCCATTGAAACATAATCAACGCCCAAATTTGCCAAATCTGTCAGAATTTTATGCAGAGTAACACTGTCGGGAGTTGTTAAAGTTTCTACGTTTTCCATAACATCCGAAACCACGCCTATCGTACCGATACTGGCAGCCTTATACCCTAAAAACGACATCATCTGGCGTGTAAAATCGGCAATAGACGTTTTTCCGTTAGTACCGGTAACCGCTGAAATTAAAGCCGGTGATTTTGAATAAAAGTTAGAAGTCATTTTGGCAATATTTGCACGCATATCTCCGTTCAAGCGTACAAAAACCGCTTCAGTTTCAGGCTTTTCATATTCTCCGTCATAGACAACGACAGCCGCTCCGCGCTGCAAAGCATCGGGAATATATTTTTTTCCATCTTGTTTTTTGCCGCTCAAAGCAATAAACAAACCGCCTTTAATAATGTTTTGCGAATTAAGTTCAATTGAAGTCACTTCCTTATCGCAAGGATATTCATGAGCAGCTTCAATTCCTTGTAAAATATGTTTTAACTGCATACTGCAACCTTTCATTTTTTTAGGATTATATGTTTGCAATATTTATTTTTTTATTAATTAAATTTTGAGCCGATAAAATTATTTTTAACCTTGAGAAAGGATTTTTTGCAAACGGCTGTTATCTGCCGCCGCTATTTTGGCAGTGATATGCATTTGCTCATTTTGAAGTTCTATCCCGATAACTTCGGCATTTTGATGAAGCCACGACAACAATTTTCCATTTTGCGCCGGCACATCCAACACAATCGTTTCATATTCATCAGCCAAAATCGTATCAATTTTTTGCAGTAAAGCCACGCATCCTTGACCGGTTAAGGCTGAAACAAAAACCGTTTTTTCATCAGAAACGGGGGTGCAGACATTTTCAATATCTATTTTATTGTAAACTTCTATATAATTTTGTTGATATTCAATTCGCTCCAAACCCAAATGGTGCAACACTTCCAAAACATCCTGCCTTTGTGTTTTAACAGCGGGATTAGCCACATCAAGAACCTGTATAACAATGTCCGCCTCCAACACCTCTTCCAACGTGGCGCGGAAAGCCATAATCAATTCATGAGGCAAATCCGAAATAAAACCAACTGTATCAGACAAAATTGCTTCTCTTCCAGAAGGTAAAGACAAGCGGCGCATAGTTGTGTCTAAAGTAGCAAAAAGTAAATTCTCAGCAAAAACGCCGGCTTTTGTCAAACGGTTGAACAATGTTGACTTGCCTGTATTGGTATATCCCACCAGAGCCACAATCGGATAAGGAACTTTTTTACGAGCATTACGCTGCAGCCCGCGTGTTTGTTTTATTTTTTCCAGAGCTTTTTTGATTTTTACAATTTTATCATCAATAATACGGCGATCCAATTCTATTTGTGTTTCACCGGGGCCGCCTAAAAAACCGGCGCCGCCTCGCTGACGTTCAAGGTGTGTCCAACTGCGAACCAAACGGCTGCGCTGATATGTTAAATGGGCAAGCTCCACCTGTAGGCTTCCTTCTTTGGTTTGAGCCCTTTCACCGAAAATTTCAAGTATCAAAGCTGTACGGTCAATAATTTTAAGATTAAGCGCTTTTTCCAAGTTTCGCTGTTGAATTGGAGTTAAAGAAGCATCAATTATCAAAAGTTCTATTTCTTTTTCACGGCAAATTGCTGCCAGACGTTCAATATTGCCGCCCCCGAAGAATGTTCCTGCTTTTATTGCCCGCAAGCGGATAATTTCGCTGTATTTTATATCCAAACTAATAGCTGCGCCCAAACTGACTGTTTCTGCAAGGCGTTCTTCCGGATTAATATTGGTATCCCCCATATACGGATAAATAATACCGGCACTTGTATGGATAATTTTATTTAAAATTTCTGCCAAAATTATTCGTCACCAGAAATATCGATTGCCGCACTTGGCATAATCGTTGAAACGGCGTGTTTATAAATCAACTGAGTGTGGCCGTCGCGGCGCAGAAGAATTGAATCTTCGTCAAACCAGGTGATAACGCCTTGTAATTTGACACCGTTAATCAAAAAAACAGTTACAGCAATTTCATTCTTACGGATATCGCCTAAAAAATCATCTTGAACTTTGGTGTTTGTCATTTGTTTTTCCTTATTTTTTATTATTATATATTACATTTTTAGCGCAGTTTTCGCAAATAGTAAAGAATTTTCAGTTTTACACAAAAACTTTCTCTGCTTTTTTTATTGAAGCAGAAGCGCAGAAAAAGATTATGCGATCTTTAACTTCAAAATTTTTATCGCTGAAATTAAAATAAACTTCATCATCACGAATTAAAGCGCAAATTCTGCTGTCAGCTGGAAGTTTTAATTCCTGCAGAGATGAATTGACAAGAGTTGAATTTTCATCAATAACTATTTCCCATATTTCACCAAGCGCAGCTCCCAAAGAATAGGCTTGATTTATTGAGGAGCGGCGGAGCTCTTTTAAAATAGAAGACATCATGATAGATGTTCTATCAACCAAAATATTTTCGCCGATATTGATAATCTGAGTATTTGCCGTACGTTCTGTGACCAATGCTATTGTATTATCAACTCCGTTCTTTTTCGCAACCATTGCAGCAACCAAATTATCTTTATCCTCAAAATCAACAGCGACCAAAGCATCAGCCGTGTCAATTCCGGTTTCTTCCAAAATGGCTTCGCTCATTATTGAACCGCTGAAAACAACCGTTTTATCCAATTGTTCTGCGAGAACAGCCGCTGACTGAAGATTATCGTCGATAACCTTGCTGCTGATAATATTGTCATCAGCTTCCAATCTTTCCGCCAAATAAAGCGCTATTTTATTACCTCCGACAATAACCACTCTTTCATTGGCTTTGTGTTCCAAACCAAAATGATGAACCACATCTTCTATTTTACTATTTTCAACCAAAAGATTAATTTCATCGCCGCCATGAAGCATATCTTCGCCGGTTGGAAAAATTATTTTTCCGCCGCGAGTAATATTGACAATCATTATATTTAATCCGGGGGCTGCACGTTCCAACCTGTTCAGCGGAATTTGAACCAACGGAGATTTTTTGGTGATACGGAATGACAGCAGATTTAATTTTTTGTTTGCCAATGAATAGACAGCAGACATCCCCGGAACTTTAACGATATTCATTAAAGTTTTAGCTATTTCATATTCGGGAGAAAAGACCAAATCAATCGGCAAACTCTCATCTGCAAACAAATCTCCCCACGAAGCTTTAAGATAGCCGCGCGCATCAATTCGGGCAATACGGCGAGGAATATCAAATAAGGTATGCGCAGCTTGACAAGCTATCATATTGACTTCATCGCTCTCAGTTGCAGCAATTAATAAATCCGCCGAAAAAGCTTCGGCTTTTTTCAAAATATCAGGGTGAGAAACCAAACCGCAAATAGGTAAAATATCCCACTCACTGGCAATTTCGTTCAACTTTTTTTCGTCTTTGTCAATGACAATAATATCATTATTTCCGCAACTTAAATAACTGACTATACTACGGGTAATATCATTGGCTCCACCAACAATTATTTTCATAGTTACTCCTCTTCAAAAGTTGAAAAATAGCCGTTTATTATATTTATGGCATTATCAAAATCATTTGATTTCACGTATTGTTCACGAAAGCGTTTGGCATCAAAAAAGCCTTTACAATACCAGCATACATACTTACGCGAAAGTGCCAAAGCTGTTTTATCACCGTAATATTCACGCAATCCGGCAATATGGCGCAGCAGAACTTTTTTTATCTCTGCTGCAGTCAAAGATATAGCCTCCCGCCCTGTTTTAAGATATGTGTCTATTTGCGAAATAATCCAAGGAGCTCCTAAAGCAGCACGTCCAACCATCACGGCATCGACCCCAGTGTATTCCAACATGCGGCGGGCAGATTGACCATCAACAACATCTCCGTTGCCGACAACAGGAATTTTTACCGCAGATTTAACTTCGGCGATTTTATCCCAATCTGCCTCTCCCGAATAAAAATCACTGCGGGTGCGACCATGCAGAGTAATATACGATGCCCCGCTGTCTTCGCACATTTTAGCAAAATCAACGGCATTTATATGTTCATGATCCCATCCCAAACGGAACTTCACGCTCACTTTCAGCGGCACGGATTTTACAACCTGACGGATAATTGATGAGGCCAGAGGTAAATCACGGCTTAATGCTGAGCCGGAATTATTGTTGACAATTTTTTTAACCGGACACCCCATATTTATATCAATGCTGTATGCCCCCAATTCGGCAGCAAGACAAGCACTCTCTGCAAAAAGCTTGGCATCTCCGCCAACCAATTGCACTACAACCGGATAAGGCTCATCACGAACATCGGCAATACGAAAGGTTTTTGGATTTTTGCGTTCAAGCGCATTCACTGCCACCATTTCCGAAACAATATTGCCACCGCCGAAAGAATGAACCAAGCGCCGCATTGGCTTATCGGTAATACCGGCCATCGGCGCTAAGAAAACCTGACTGTCAAAATTCAGTATCTGCATATCAATTGAGCTTGTCCAATGCTCTGGCTATGATGTAATAAATTTTTCCGATATCAGCGCCTGAAATCACCGACAGCAGAACGCTTGATTTTTCACAGCTTCGAGCTTTGTTAATCAAGTTTTCAAATTCGCTCATATAAGAAGTGACAATTTTTCGAAATTCACTATTTTTCTCAAATTCTTCTTTAATGGCAATAACCTGCTTGCGTGTCATATTCTTTGCTAAATAGCGTACAAAAGCATCCGTGTCGCCTTCATAATATTTTTTCCATAAGCGTTCTTGTGCTTCTGAATTGAAAATAGCATTTATATCAACAGCCAAATTTTCAAGTTTTTCGATTATACCGGCTGCACTCTTGAGGAATGTATCCACTTTAGCTTCACGATATTTTTTCTCAATATCCATCAAATCTTTGCTGGCTTGTTTAGCACCGATATCAAGCAATTCTATTTGTTTTTGCAAAATGCCGTTAAAGTTTCCTGTATTGACAACAATTTCATTGCCTTTAACATTAAAATCTTCAACACTTCCGCGAATTGATGACATCACAGCGTTGACTTTGTTGAGAGTTTCATCAGTTTCAGCTCCCAATTGCGCAGATTGCGCCATAAAAGCCTCGCCTGAAGCTTTGAGTTCGTTTGAAATGCGTTCGGCGTTTGCGGTAATTTCAATAATTGTCGAACGTAATTTATCTCCTGATTTTTCAAAATATTTCGAGCTGAGATTAGTTGCATCTTCCAATTGCAGACTCAATTTTTTCAAATCATCGCCCAAATTTATCACTTTATCGTGAGCAAAATTGGCTTTTTCAACCAAATGGTCTGAAGCATCATTCAAAATGCCGTTAAAATAGTCAACCAAAGCCCGCGTATCTTGAGAAATATGAACCATTTTTTCATTTTGCGCGGCAATCATGTCACTAATTTCAACAACACCGGTGCTTGCTTCGGCGGTAACCGTATTAAATCCCCCTAAACAATGCTCATACTTGTTAATGACTTCATCCATTTTGGTTGTAGCGTTATTGGCGGCACTGAACAAATCTTCAGAACATTGACCAAGAGACAAATTAACCTTTTCAATATTTTTAATTGAAGATTGCGATGACTTTTCAATCTCATCGCCAACTTTCAATAAACGGTCGCCCAAAGCGTTCACATCATAAGACAATTTTCCGGCTTTTTCATATAAGCTTTCAATGTCACCGCCCATAGCCGTTACCAATTCTTTCATGCGTTTGGTAACTTCATCAGCTATTTCCTGCATATATTGATATTGTTTTGACATAGAGGCTTCGCCGAGACGGGTTTGAGCAGCCACATTATTGGCAGCATCAGATAAGACCTCTTTGTTACGGGCAAAAATACTTTCAACCTCTGCCGACTGTTCTTTTAAGCGGGCGGCGGTTTCATCAATACCATGAAGATGTCCGTTCATCTGACCGACAAACTCTTTAACATCTTTATTAAATCCTGTGTTAGCGGCTTTAATTTTATCAGCATTAAGCAACAATGTCGATGTTATTGCATCGCTGTTATTCTTCATATCTTTCAAAACACCGCTGAAGTTATTAATGCTGATTGCAAATTCGCCTGCAACCTTGGACATTTTACCCGAAATATCATCAATGCTGCTTTCCAATTTATCACTGCGTTCACCAATAGCCTGATCAAGTTCATGCAGACGTTCAACAGACTGGGCAGAACGGTCGGCAGCTTCGGCTGCCCTTTTATCAATGCTTTCTTCCATATTTGACATTTTTTCAAATACGTCTTCGGAACTTGCTTCAATTGAAGATATTTGATCTTTCAAAGCGGCGCTTACTTTATCGGTATGAGCGGAAATTTTATCGCAGATTTCCAAAAGTTCATCCTGTTGATGTTTAAACAGCAAATTAATATTTTCAGCTTTTTCATCCAAGGCTTGAACCACATCAGAAACATATCCAACAGTATTTTCAGCAACAGAATTAAGTACTGTGGACTGACTTTCAAATGCTGACAAAATATCCTTGAAAGCAATTCCGGCATCAGAAGTGGCATGTTCAACCATTTCCGCATGTCTGGCCAAAGCTTCCGATATTTGTTCTGATTTTTCATCAACATTGGCAAGCAACAATTCAAATTTTCCGTTTTGCGTGGAAACAGCTTCACCGAATCCTGCAACTTTTGCCATTGTCTGTTCGGCAGATTCCGCAAAGCGGGCGGCTCCGCGTTCCAATCCGGCATTAATTTCGTCAGTGCGGCTGACAACATCATTTGAAGCTTGAATTGAAGCAGCCAGCTGATCTTTCAAACGCTCAACAGCTTCTGTTGCCTCAACGGCAATAACATCGGAAGCGTGCGAGAGTTCATCAATTTGACGTTTAAGCTCTGCTTTTGTTTCTTCAATTTTACTAATAGAGTTGTTGATATGTCTATTTTGCTGCTGCAAAGAAGTTTCGGCAACTTTACTTTGAGTAACCGCAAAATTGCTGGTTTCTGAAAGTTTATCCGATTGCTCGGCAAGAGCATCGCGCAATATTGAAAATTGCGACATAACTTCTTCGGTAGAAGTTTTAACACTGTCAAAGTTGTCGCTCAATTTTCCGTTCAAACCGTTTAAGTTGTCATAAACGCCGGAAACAAGCTTTTTGATACGGTCATGTTGCGCTTCTATCATATCACCGTAAGCAGCAGTTTGTTTAGCAGCTTCTTCAGCTGAAGTTTGTAATTTTTCAGTATTTTCTTCAAAAGCATTTGCAACTTTTTGGATACTCTCCACAGCATCGCCGCTGCGGCTGTCCAAAGTATTAAAGCGTGCATTGAGTGTTGTTTCTATTGTATCCAAACTTCCGGTAATATCTTCGGCAACATTTTTAAGTTCATTAACCTGAATGGAGATACTTTCTTCAATAACATTGGAACGAGCGATAATTTTATCAACTTCTCCACCCAGTGCTTCGCCGTGTTCGGCAAACTTTTTATAAATTTCGCGAATATTTTCATCTAAAGATGCAGCATATTCGTCAACACGCAGGGTCTGCGATTTAAGAAGTTCATCAATATCAAGCGTAATAGCTTTAACTTTTTCACCGACATTTTGGCTTCCCGATATTGCTTTTTCGGAAATATCTTCAAGATATTGCCCTTGGCTTTGCAGTTTATTAATTACTTTATTGAAGTTATCTTCGGACAGCGTGCTGTAATTTTTGAGGTTTTCATTAGCTTCCAGAATACGCTGCGTTGAAGTTTCCGCCACATCGCGAATAGTATCGGCGGAAGTTTTCATTTCCTTTACACCAGGGATTAATTGCTGAATAATGCCGCTTATGTCATTTTGTAAATGTTCTGCAACAGACGAAAACTCTCCCATACAGCTATTCAAATCTTTAGTTGTTTGAAACGCTCTGTCAGTCACCCCATCGAAACTTTGTGTTAAAGTTTTAACGCCATTAGTCAATTCGACAATACTTTTAGTGGAATAATTATCCAAAACCTGCACTAAATTTGCAAAATCGTCAACACGTCCGCCAAGCTCTTTTTTAATAGTTTCGGTTTGTTCCATAGCCAACTTGGTTACTTCCTGCAATTCAACCACCTGTGAACGAATCGCATCAGCCATTGCTTTGGCTGTATCTGCGCTCCCCTCTTCAGGATAAACCAGCTGATTCATATAGGCACGTAAAAATTTGGCTTCTTTTTTAAAATTGCTTTCTCTGTCGATAAAAGACATAACCAGCCAAATAGCCGGCAGAGGCAAAGAAACTCCCGCCAAAAACAGTCCAAATTCATCAGGCATCAAAGCAAACAGGTTAAGCCAGCCAAAAACCTGAGTAATATAAACAAACACAAGTGCGCACCAAACAATACTTATCCCTATCACCAATTGGTGCAAATGGTTACTGAACCAATTTTCTTTTCCCTCTTGAGATTGAGCCGAACTAGTGTTTTTATGATTTTCTTTAGGCATCTTGACTTCCCTTATTTTTTTACAAAATTTTGTTTAGAGTACAGCATAATTCTTAATTTTTAATAAAAAACCCGATACAGCTTTATTCTGCCATATCGGGAAGTAAATAAACAAAACAGGCTATTCAATACAACAATCGACAGCCTTGCGGACAAAGCTTTTTATTTTGGAAAAAGCGCTTTCATTTTCTACGTGCTCCGGATCTTTTGTTTTTTCTTCGGAATTTGCCGATGCTGACAATTGAGCGCTAAGCTGTTTAACATCATCAAAACTGTCTTCAACCCATTTTACATCTTCCAAATTCAACAATTTCATATTCAAACCCCAGAACAAGCAATACAGTTCATAAGACTGATCAAACAGTTTATATGCCTCTTCTTTGTGTTTAAGACTTTGCTGTTTGGTTCCCACTTCCATCAAACGCATGGAAGCCGAAAGCAAATGTTTGGATATGCACCAGACTTCTCCCTCATATTCGGGAATGATTTTCTGCATTAACTGCTTGCGGGTTTCCCTGACCTGCTCAATTAAATCATAATACGAATTCTTGCCTGTCTTGGCTCCAGAAAACATCAAATGCTCTTCTATCGAAATTAAATTCATTATCGCTATCGTCAAATCTTGGTCCGATGACAAGTCTTTCGGATTGACTTTTTTCGTGGCATCTATCTTTTCTACAAATTCTTTTATACTCTTTTCTTTATCAGACATTTTTTAAACTCCTAAAAATTATATAATTCAGCTGCCCGCGCACACAACGGATTGTAGTAAAAATATATGCTGAATAATAATAAAGCCAAGACTGGGACAGCAACTTTTTCAAAAGGAAAATGGGCGTGTTCGCCGTTTTTAGCCTTCATCCATTGATAAAAATGATTTGAAAGAATCAATATAACGGCTCCCAATATTACACTGAACAAAAATGGATCTAAGAAAAAGATTAAAATAGGCTCAGGATTATAAACCAAACGATTTACATACATAAAACCAATCATCGCCACCGAAAGAACAATCAGCAAAAAATCTCTTCCGGCAAAGCGCCAGCCCTTTTTATCAAACCACAAAATCATCCAATAGCCCAGCAATGCCAAAAATGCACCGGCCCAAACACCGACAACGCTGTCATCCACTCCCAAATAGCGCGCAACTTCCAGAGAAGCCGCAACGGCGACCGTGCAAACCGCGCATGCCGGATTGGCGTGAGCTGAAAAAGAAAACATTATCATTAAAAATAAAGCAGAAACCGCAATCATTTGTTTTTCCTTTCTTTGAAAATTACATTGTATATAGCCTATTTAACAATAAGTTGCAATTATTTTATTAGCTTTTGCCTTATTTGATAAATAAAGAACAATATTTTGACAAAAAATAGCTTGCTTATTTTGTCAAAATATAATAGTTTATGAAAAGAGAAAAATTTTTAAAACTATTATTTATGGAAAAACAGAATTTTGCCACGCTTATCTCTATAGATGAGCAGCTGAAGGTTTTGGAAACCGCTATTCGCAAAGGCTCATACGATAAAGTACGCCAGCTTGCCAATGATGGTTATACCTTTAGCGTCTTTATTTTTGATTTGTTGCGCAATTGTAATCAAGCGGAAATAATTGATTACGTTTGGAACACCAATTTCAACTTTAAAGGTGCTGCAAAAGACCTTCTTAAATTTGTTATCGCCTATAAAGGCAAGTATGAAGCAGCCCGTTTTATTACGGAACGCACCGAACAATGCCGAGTTTGGTATCAGTGTTTTTCGTATTTCGACAACGATATGTTGGAACACATAGAAGACTGGTCTGAACTTTTACGCAGAAATGCCGTTGATGTTTTAGCCAAGCATAAACGCTACGATGACATCATCTTGGGATATGACATTCTTTCTTCCGCCGGAAAAGAAGAAGCTGTTCAAATCTTTAAGGATAACGAGCTTGAAGCACAAATTATCAAACTGAAAAAATATCAGTGGATGCTGTGCGACGAGTGGTATCCTGAAGGTGTTCAGTACCTTATCGACAACGGACAGGCAGACATTATCGTAGATTCTTATGAATATGTCGTAAATCCGACGCAAGCTGTTCGGCTGTTATGCAGTTATGCAAGCGGACGCCAGCTGTTGCGCAGTAAAGGCAAGTACGTTTGGCTCGGTTTGACTGGATGTTTTCAGTATTTAATTGATGACAAACAGTGGAAAATTTTGCTCGATCTTAAAAAGTACAATCTGATCGACTGGATGTCATGGTACAGAACTTCGGAAGACAAAGCAGAAGTTATTAAACAAGCTGAAAACACTGGTCAATGGGAATTTCTGTTTGATGCCGGAAAGTACTGGTATTTGCTTAAACATGGCGAAATCTGCATAATGTTTCGCAAGGTTCTTCAAAAGATAGGGTTTTGAAAACATTATGTCTTATGTTTCAAAAAAACGTCCTTTACCAAAAGGACGTTTTTTTTATTTTTTGTCTTGACTAAATTCAAATTTCATTTATTAATAATGATAATCATTATCAGTTAGGATTTATCCATGAGATACTCAAAACAACGGGGATTAATTTTGCAAACATTAAAAAAAAATGCCATACATCCCTCTGCTGAGCAACTTTATGAACTGATAAAGAGAGAAGAACCGGCCATCAGTTTAGCAACCGTATATCGCAACCTTAATTTGTTGGCTCAACAAAAAATCATAAAAAAAATAGATGGTTTGGAAGAAACTTCGCACTTTGACCGCAATATTTGTCCTCATCACCATTTTTTCTGCAAAAAATGTAAAAGAATATTTGATATAAATTTAGATATTATTCCGAATAAAATCGATGAATTTTTGCAAAAAGACGGGCTGAATGTTGAAGAATATGAAGTATCGTTTCGAGGAATCTGCGCAAACTGTCAAAACAAAATTTGAATTTATTAAGGAGTTTAAATATGGAACTTAAAGGATCAAAAACAGAAAAAAATCTTATGGAAGCTTTTGCAGGTGAATCACAAGCTCGCAACAAATACACTTATTATGCTTCCAAAGCTAAAAAAGAAGGCTACAATATTATTGCTGACAAATTTGAACAAACAGCAAATAATGAAAAAGAACATGCAAAAATCTGGTTCAAGCTCCTGCATAATGGTGAAGTTCCTTCTACAATCGATAACTTAAAAGACTCAGCTGCCGGTGAAAATTTTGAATGGACAACAATGTATGATCGTATGGCTAAAGAAGCCAACGAAGAAGGTTTTACCAAAATTGCTTCCTTATTCAGAATGGTAGGCGCTATTGAAAAAGGTCATGAAGAAAGATATAACGCTTTGCTAAATTCGCTCTGTGAAGGCAAAATCTTTTCCAGACCGACAAAAGTTATTTGGGAATGCGCCAACTGCGGACATCGCGTTGAAAGCCCAAAAGCTCCGGAAAAATGTCCGGTATGCAATCACCCTCAAGCTTATTTCTTTGAATTGCAAGAAGAATTTTAATGATTTAAAATATAAAAAAAGCATCGGTTCCTCACCGGTGCTTTTTTTATATAAGTTTAAGCTTTTTTACTCATCATCATCGTCATAGTCATCTTCATAATTTTCTTCAGAAGTCGCATCTAAAACCGGAGCCAAAGACGGAACTTCTGATAGTGAATGAACTGTGCGGATAATCAGAGCCGAACCATTCTGCACAAGCAATGCCTCAATCGGTTTAGACTCAACATCAACCTCTTTGAAAAATTCCAAAATCCAAAAAGGTTTCTGATGATAATGGAGAGCTCCTCCATACTTTCCGTGAGTAAACTTCAGTGCGAATGACGCGTCCTTATTCATATTAGGAAGCGAATAAAGCTGATTTTTCATTTCTTCAATATAATCCTCAAAATCGTTTCCGGCATTATCGCTGAAAAAGACCTGAACATATTCATAAAGAAATGTTTTCTGTTCGCTTATTACACCATGATTTGCCACCTTTTGGAGCAAAGAATAAACCTGATCGCCATTTTCATCTCTTACGGCGTTCAGAATATCCATAAAGTGTAAATCATCAGCGTCATACCTTGTCAACTCGGTTGCAAAATGCTTGTCAAACTGCACCATAATCTTATTTTTTAAGATATAGGCATCACGATCTATTGCCTTTAACATCTCGTGATTAGATAAAACTTTAGCCATAATTATAATTAAAATAAGTTGTTATATTATTAAACTAGCAACTTTTTAGACAGAAATCAACAAAAAATTAAAGTCCTAAATTTCTGGCGCCACGATAGTTAAAATGCGTTATAGCCATTGCCAAAGCATCTGAAGAATCATTATTTTTCGGTTTACATCCCGGCAACAGAACCTTTACCATAGTTTCGACCTGCTCTTTTGCTGCTTTTCCCACACCCACAACTGATTTTTTAATCTTATTAGGTTCATATTCCGTTACCGGAATATTATAAAGTGCCGGTGCTAATATTACCACCCCTCTCGCCATGCCGAGTTTTATTGTCGAAGTCGGATTATCATTTAAAAAAACCTGTTCAATAGCCGCTTCATCAGGATTATAAGTTTCTATTATTTGGTTAAGCGTTCGATGAATAACTCCTAAGCGTTCGCTTATCGGCATTTTGGGATTAGTTTTTATATAACCATCGGCAATATATTTCATCCGATTACTTTCAACTTCTATAACTCCCCAACCTGTCGATGATAAACTGGGATCCAAGCCTAAAATACGCATTTTTTTCTCCTTATTAATTATAATACTCATTTGGAAAATAAATCCAACTTATTTTGAGAATATTTTTTATTTTTAGCATAAGAAAAACCTCTCGCGGAAAGCGAGAGGTTTTTCTGTAATTAGGCTTATTTCAAAATTATTTGATAATTTTAGAAACAACACCGGCACCAACAGTGTGGCCACCTTCACGGATAGCAAAGCGCAAGCCTTCTTCCATAGCAATCGGGTGGATCAATTTTGCTGTCATGTTGATGTTATCGCCAGGCATTACCATTTCTGTTCCTTCAGGAAGTTCTACAGCACCGGTAATATCGGTGGTGCGGAAATAGAACTGAGGACGATAGTTGTTGAAGAACGGAGTATGACGGCCGCCTTCTTCCTTGGTCAAAATGTAGCATTTGCATTCAAATTCTGTATGCGGAGTTACTGAACCAGGAACTGCCAATACTTGTCCGCGTTCTACATCTTCTCTCTTGGTTCCGCGCAACAATACACCGATGTTATCGCCAGCTTCGCCTTCATCCAACAATTTACGGAACATTTCAATACCGGTACATGTGGTTTTTTGGGTCGGTTTAATACCTACGATTTCCAAATCATCGCCTACATGAATTACACCGCGTTCTACACGGCCGGTAACAACTGTACCGCGGCCGGAAATTGAAAATACATCTTCAATCGGCATCAAGAACGGTTTGTCTTTTGGACGATCAGGCTGCGGAATGTAGCTGTCTACAGCTTTCATCAATTCAACGATTGAATCGTGGCCGATTTTCGGATCGCCGTTTTCCAATACTGCCAAAGCAGAACCTTTGATGATTGGAATTTCATCGCCTGGGAAGTCATAAGAGCTCAACAGGTCGCGGATTTCCATTTCAACCAATTCCAACAATTCTGGATCGTCTACTTGGTCTACTTTGTTCATATATACAACAATCGCAGGAACGCCTACTTGACGAGCCAACAAAATGTGTTCACGGGTTTGCGGCATTGGACCGTCGGCTGCTGATACTACCAAAATAGCGCCATCCATTTGAGCGGCACCGGTAATCATGTTCTTTACATAGTCAGCGTGGCCCGGGCAGTCTACGTGTGCATAGTGGCGGTTAGCTGTTTCATATTCTACGTGTGAAGTAGAAATGGTGATACCGCGGGCTTTCTCTTCCGGAGCTTTATCAATTTGATCATATGCGGTGAAGTTTGCGCCGCCTTCTTCTGCCAATACTTTTGTGATTGCGGCTGTCAATGTCGTCTTACCATGGTCTACGTGACCGATAGTGCCGATATTGCAGTGCGGCTTTGTTCTCTCAAATTTCTCTTTTGCCATTGTTCTCGTTTCCTAATTGTTGTTGCGTTAAAATCAAAAATCTTGAAAAATGGGAGAGGATGGAGCGGGTGAGGGGAATCGAACCCCCGTCATAAGCTTGGAAGGCTTCTGCTCTACCATTGAGCTACACCCGCAATAACCAATCTTATCTTCAAGTTTCTGCCTTAATTTAAATGGTGGAGGGGGAAAGATTCGAACTTTCGTAGACTAAAGTCGACGGATTTACAGTCCGTTGCATTTGACCGCTCTGCCACCCCTCCATAATTAAATTCAGACGAGGATAAAAAGGATTTTCCTTTTTGCAATTCCATAAAGCAAATAATAGCATTTTGCTTCGATTGTCAATAACTTTTTTTATTTATACATGCTAATTTTTGTTTTTGCAGCTTCCAAAGCAGTCGGAGTTCCAATATGAAAGAAGTCTGCTTGATTGATGATAAATCCGAGACGGCTTTGTTTTTGCGCGATATCAAACAAGTCACGAAGCGAAAATTTTTCAGCTGTTATTGTTGAAAATATTTTTTTACTGACAATTGAAATTCCCGTGAACATGTATGGATAATCGGATTGTTTAAGTTCATTACGTTCAATTTTCCCGTTTGCATTTATACGATAATCACCGCTGCAATCGCCGCAAACGGTATTGACGTCCTGCAATAAAAGCAAAATATCGATTTTTTGAGGATTCCAAGCGTCCATCATGCGCCATAAGGCTGATTTGTATCCGTGATCAATAAAAAAAACATCGCTGTTGCAAACAAAAAATGCTTCGTTCTCAAATAAAGGCAAAGCCTTTTTTATGCCTCCTCCGGTTTCAAGAGCGTTGATTTCTTCAGAGAACAATATTTTTAGTTCAGGATAGTTTGTGATAAGGTGTCGGCGAATCATTTCGCCTTTATAGCATAAATTTACCACAATGTTTTTTATTCCAGCTTCGTTTAAGCGTTCTACATTATAGTCTATTAAAGCTTTTTCACCGACTTTTACTAAAGGTTTGGGCAAAGTATCAGTTATGTTTTGCATGCGCGAACCTCTGCCGGCAGCTAAAACCATGGCTTGATAAATGGGCTTTCTTTGCGGCAGTTTGCGTTTTTTTGGCGGCAAATGCAAATCCAGCCATTGTTTTATGGGCTTTAATTTTGGATATTCCAGAGTGTTTTCGAGCATTTTCCATGTTTGAGGAATATATTTTAGATATTTTTCTTTATTGTTAACCATGGTTAAAGTTGTAAAACGCCCTAAGACCCGCATATGTCGAAACATTGACAGAAAGGCAAAAGCATCTTCAAAATCTTCGCGGCTTATATCTTTCAAGGTGCTGAAAAACAAATCTTTGACAACAGAAATCGTTTTGGGTGATGCTGTTCTGCGGTCGGCAGCCAACAGACTTACAATGTCATAAGCCATCGGTCCCCACATGGCATCCTGAAAGTCGATTATGGCACATTCTTCACTGTCAGAAGGCAGCATAATGTTGTCTATGTGGTAATCCCACAAAACCAGACGGTTTGGAAGTTTGAAAGCCATTTCGGAAAGTTGTTTGATTATATCCAAAAATTCGAATTTTTCGTTTTCAGTCAAAGGATATCCCGCCGCCATCGGAAAATACCATTCACTGAAAAGCCTGATATCGGAAAGAAGTTTTTCCTGACTGAAATCGCTTACGCATTGCGGGCGTTCTTTTATTGCGGCAACTTTGGCAATTGCTACACCTGACATGGCATAAAGTTTTTCTTCGTTATTGTCGGTTAGTAATTTACTGATAGTATCATTGCCGAGATCTTCCAGCAACAGAATGCCGTTTTCCATATCTTGTTTGAGAACTTTTGGAACATAAACCCCTTTAGGACGTAAAAATTTTGATAATTCGACAAATTCACGGGTTTTACAACGGCAGCCTTCATCGTCCATAACCACGATATTGGGACGGTTGGAAAAAACGGCTCGGTAATATTTTCGCGAAGAAGCATCAGTAGCCAGCGGAAGCAGTTCAAAATTGTCATTTTGAGCGTAAACGGCGGTAAAGTTTTTTAATTTTTCGATGCGTTTGAGATTTTCCATTGACCAAAGTTCCTGAACTGTTATTATTTGCATATTCAGCATAAGTTTGAAGGCTTAAAATATCATTAAAGCTTCAGGGGAATTAAAGTGACATACAAATATGCGGTTTTTGATTGGGATGGAACTTTGGCCGATACTTATCCGGCTATTGCTGCGGCGTTTGACTATACTTTTGAAAAAATGTCACAGCCCAAAATTTCTTATGATGAAATCAGAAAAATAACGGGAACGTTGCAAAATAAAGATACAATGGGGTATCTTTTTGGTGAAAAAAAACAGGAAGCTGCTAAATTTTTTTATGAATATATTGAAAAATATCATACACGGAATTTGGTTCCGCAGCCTGAAGCTGAAGATTTATTGGAGTTTTGTAAAAATAGAAACATAAATTGTTATTTATTTACAAATAAAACCGCAAAATTTATTTATGCTGAATTGAAATTTTTAGGTTTTACCGAATATTTTAAAAAAATTGTAGCCGCCGGAGAATATGCTGAAGACAAACCGCATCCTGTAGCTTGTTCAGCTGTTTTTGACGGAAATATTCCGCCTGTGAATGAAATTGTTGTTATCGGAGACGGCGCTGCCGACGTTAAAACCGCAAAAGCTTTAGGCGGAGCAGATTGTATTATTTATGACAGAAATAATACTTACAAAGGAGAAAAGCCTAAATATAAAGTTTGCCGTTTGTTTGATGCAATAAAAATTTTGGAGAAAAATAATGCCTAGTAAAAATACAGTAACAATTTACGGTCGCCACGCTGTTTTGGCGGCTTTATCCAATCCGCACCGTCGAATCAGCAAAGTTATGTGCATCAAAGAAAATATAAATGAGATAAAAGGTAAAATTGCCGATAATAAAATTACAATCGTTGAGCGTCGGGAATTGGATAAAATATTATTAGCCGAGGCTGTACATCAGGGATTTGCAGCAATAGCCGAAATACTGCCTGGTATTGATGTTGAAGATATATGCAGTTTAGCTGAAGAAAAAGAAAATTGTTATTTGTTGGTGCTTGATCAGGTTACCGATCCGCAAAACATAGGAGCGATAATCCGTTCTTGTGCGGCTTTCGGCAGTTTGGCTTTAATGGTGCAGGATAAAAACTCGCCGCAGGAAAGCGGCGCAATGCTTAAAGCTGCTGCCGGAACATTTGAAAATATGCCGGTTTGCAGAGTTACTAATTTGTCCAGAGCTTTGGAACAACTTAAAAAAGCAGGTTTTTGGATTGTTGGAATGGATGGTTATGCGCAAACAAATATTGATAAATTGAATAAAAAAGGAAAATTGGCTGTTGTGATGGGAAGCGAAGGGAAAGGTATGCGCAGATTGATAGAGGAATCCTGTGATATAACTGTTCGTCTGCCCATAGCCGAAGGGGTAGAAAGTTTAAATGTTTCAACGGCGGCGGCAGTTGTTTTGTATGAATTGTCTAAATAAAAAATGAAAAGGCCTGAATATGGAAGAATATATCAGAACCGAAAATCTGTTTAAAAATTATGGAAATATTGAAGCTGTAAAAAATATAAGTTTTTCAGCAGAAAGCGGTGAAGTTGTGGCTCTTCTTGGACCAAACGGCGCAGGAAAATCAACTTTGATGAATATGATTTCAGGGTATCTGTCGCCTACATCCGGAGAAATTTTTGTCTGCGGTAAAAATATTAAAGAAAACCCTTTATGGGGACGAGAACATATAGGTTTTTTGCCGGAAGGCTCACCGTTATACGCGGATTTAACCGTAAAAGAGTTTTTGTATTATATGGCAGAATTACGAGGCTGCAAGCATAGCGCGGCCGATGAAGCCATGCATGTTTCAAATATTGAAAACGTGGCAGGGCAAAAATTGGAAACTTTGTCAAAAGGATATCAACGGCGCGTCGGATTTGCTCAAAGCATTTTATCGAATCCTCCTGTTTTGTTGCTTGATGAGCCGACTGACGGTTTAGATCCAAATCAGAAAAAACATATTCGCTCTTTAATAAGCAACATGGGAAAAAACAAAACGATAGTTATTTCTACTCATTTGCTGGATGAAGCGGAATCGGTTTGCAGCCGCATTGTTATGGTTAACCATGGTGAAATTGTTGCTGATGGCGGGCTTGCTGAAATTTTGAGCCAAAATAACTGTACATCGCTTGAAGAAGCATTTTTTAAATTGACCGGCGGAGAAGGAGAAAAAGCATGAAAAAACTTTGGGCGGTAACCAAGAACGAATTGCTGCGTTATTTTATTTCTCCTTTGGCATATGTTTATTTAGTGGCGTTTTTGGTTTTGAATGCCTCTTTTGCTATTTATTTTGGTAATTTTATCGAGCGTTCTATTGCCGATTTGACGTCTATGTTTGGTTTTGAACCATGGCTTTATTTGCTTTTTATCCCCGGAATTTCAATGCGTTTATGGGCGGAAGAATTCCGCAATAAAACAGTGATACAGATTGTGACCATGCCGGTAAGTATTGCAACTCTGGTTTGGGGAAAGTTTTTAGCATCATGGATTTTTGTTTTGATAGCTTTGATTTTAACATTTCCTTTTTGGATTACTGTAAATGTTTTGGGGAATCCCGATAATGCCGTTATTATTTTAAGCTATTTCGGCAGTTGGCTGTTGGCCGGATGTATGCTGGCAATATCTCAGACAATGTCGGCTTTAACCAAAAATCAGGTTGTGGCGCTAGTTTTATCTGTTGTTGCAAATTTTTTGTTTTTTGTCAGCGGAATAGAATATGTGTTAGGTTTTTTCCGCCTTATAGCGCCTGCTGTTATTGTTGACATGATTGCTTCGTTCAGTTTTTTAACTCATTTTGGACAGATAACCAGCGGATTATTAGAAGCTCGATATCTGGTTTTTGCATGTTCTGTTATCGTACTTTTCAATTTGTTTACAATATTGATAGTCAGTTTTAAAACGTCAGGAACTTCAAAATGGCTGAAGTCTACACAATCAGGATATTATGCTGTTGTTTTTGTATTGCTTTTGTTCGGTTTTATGGGGTTGAATTTGTTGGCAAACAGTTTTTTGCGTACCCAACAATATGATTTTACTGAAGAAAAAATCTATACGCTGACATCTTCTTCAAAGAAAATATTAAGCAGAATCCCCGAAAAAATTGTGGCAAAATTTTATTATTCGCCTATTTTAGGACAACGTAATCCTGAAATAAGGATGATGTATGATCGTATTCGTTTGTTATTGCAGCGTTTTCAAAATCTGCAGCCCGATAAATTCAGTTATAGAATGTATAATCCTGAACCGCTGAGCGAATCTGAAGATGCGGCCATTGCTTATGGTTTGCAGCCTTTGCCGCTGGTCGATTTGAATCAAAACGGATTTATGGGAATAGTTTTTTCAGATGCGACGGATAAAACTGAAGTGATGCCTTTCTTTCCGGTTGAACGTCAGGCATTTCTTGAACAGGATATGATTGAAAATATTTACAGGCTGCTGCACAGTCGTAAAACAATCGGAATTTTAACAAGTCTGCCGGTGATGGAAACAAATCAGGATTACGGCTATATTTCTCCGCAATGGAATATTATTACAGAAATCAATCGTTTTTATGATATTAAAGAAATTTCAAAACCGGAAGATTTGCCTGAAGTTGATGTTTTATTGATGATACATCCGCAAAATCTCAGTGATGAAATGGTAAATGAAATTAAACGCTATTCAAAACACGGCGGCAAAGTTTTGGTGTTGGCCGATACAGCAGCCGAATCGCCTCGTATTTTTTCAACCCGTAATATAGAATTTTATCCGTCTGATTTTAAGGGACTTGATAAATTTTGGGGCTTTAGGATGTATAATGAATTTGTGGTTGCCGATTTGGATAATTCCATTACGGTTGACGCAACCAAAAATTATTCCGTAAATCCTATTTTTACTCAAGATGTTGTGCAGTTTGTTTTGCCGTCAAAAAGTATGAATCCTAATTTTGATATAACGAAAAATTTGCAATCTGTATTGTTTGCCTCGGTATCTTTGCTTGTTCCCGATGGCTTTAACAGTAATTTTATACCGTTAATGATTGGAACGCCGTCTTCGGGGCTTTTGCCGTCGAGCGTTGTTTATGACGGGATAGAGCCTAACCGATTGTTAAATATGTTCAAACCGGATGATAATATGAAAGTTTTGGCGGCGTTGCTGAAGAGCAAAAATAAGTATTTGCCTTTTGAGGTTATTGTTGTTGCCGATACTGACTTTATATATGACTCTTTTTGGAGTAAGAACCAAACAATATTGGAAAATAACTATTTTATTCCTGTTTATGACAACGGAAATTTTGTTTTGAATGCTTTGGATTATTTGAGCGGTGATACCGATTTGATAGCTCTGCGCGGTAGAATGCAGAAAATAAGACTCTTTGAAGGTTTGGAAAGTATGCGGAAACAAAATTTACGCGATTTTCAAATTAAAGAACACGAAATTTTTAATCGTATAAATCAGACAAAAAAAGCTTTGAACGAAATTACTGCAAAACGCGATTTTGAAGGAAGAGACAGTTTTACGGCAGATGAACTGGCTTTGATAGCAGGAACCCGCCAAACGTTGCAGAAACTTTTATCGGAATTATCTGCGATAAGAACGGGAATGCACCATAATTTGGATAGAATGGCTTTATGGATTAAAATTGTAAATATTGCTTTGGTACCGACGGCTATTTTGTTGACGTTGGCGTTATTCGGCATTTTTTACAAACGAAAAAAACAATCCGCAGTCTTTTGCTTTAAAATCAACCGTGAATTTAAATGGATTGGTCTTGCGGCAGTTCTTTTGATAATCGCCGGAATATTGTCTGTTTATTTTTCAAGTCGTGGAGATTGGACTGAATTTGAAAATAAAAAAGTATTTTCGGATTTAACACCGAAACTTTCTGATATTACGCAAATAACATTATCTTCGCAGGGGAAAAAGTTAGAATTTTATTTTGACGGAAATGATTGGAAATTGAAAGGGTATCCGTGTTTGACCGTTTATCAGGAACGCATAAGAAAATTTTTGGCTACGGTTGGAGAAATGACTTATTATGAAAAAAAATCAGACCGTTTGGAAAATTTGGCAGCTTTCGGATTAAAACCAAAAGATAATGATTTGTCGGAAGGTACAAAGGTTGTATTGAAAGAAAAAGATGGATCTGTAGCTGAATTTTTGCTTGGCAAATATGATATAGATATAGGCAGAGGCGGGCGTGCAGCTTATATCCGTTTTGAAAATTCTTTTCAAGTTTGGATGGTTCGAGCTGATTTTATAGATATTTCTCTCAGTCCGGCAAGTTGGACATACAGTTATTTGTGGAATTTGCGTTTTGGACGTTTAAGCGGTTTTAACAAGAGCAATAATCTCAATAGAACAACTTTGTTGGTGAAAGAGCTGCTTAATACGGAATTTATCAATCAGGCTGAAGAAGATCCGAAAGGAAATAAAGTGCTGAAATTACAGCTTCACGCAGAAGATGATGTGGAAGTCGGCATTGACTTTACTGAAAAAGAAGGTCATATCTATGCTCATTATGATTTTCCAGAGAAGTTTGCTCAGCCGCATTTGCAGAAATTTGCAGCAACAGCTTCGAAATGTTATTACCAAATTGAACTTGATAGATTTAAGGAAATAAAAAATGTCATTATCAGCGCCGGACAACATTGAGCATAATCGGCTTAAACAAATAGCGACAATTGCCAGCGTTGCCTTGTCGGTAAGTTTGATGCTGCTTAAATTTTTTGCTTCTCTGTACACAGGATCTTTGGCTGTGCTTTCTTCTTTGGTGGATAGCATTTCCGATATTTTTGCATCGGTGATTACGTTGGTAGCCGTTCGTTTTTCAACTCAGCCGGCCAGCCATGCCCACCGCTATGGTTATGGCAAAGCTGAAGCTTTGAGCGCATTGGTGCAGTCGGCGTTTGTTGCCGGTTCTGGTGTGTTTGTTATTTACGAAGGAATAAACAGGTTTATTCATCCTCAGCCTTTAGCGGATACACTTATAGGTATTATCGTAATGGTTATAAGTTTGTTGGCAACAATGGGATTAATCGTTTTTCAACATTCGGTGGTAAAAAAGACGAAATCAATGGCCGTAAGCGCAGACAGTATGCATTATATGGTTGATATGGCGACAAACGGTTCTATTATTGTCAGTTTGTTGCTTGTAAAGTTTTTCGGTATTAATTGGTTTGACACGCTTGCCGCTGTATTTGTTTCTTTTTATTTATTGAAAAATGCTTATAAAATAGCCCGTGATGCGGTATCTTTGTTATTGGATAAAGAATTGCCGACAGAAATTCGTGAATCTATAATTCAAATTGTATCTAACTGTTCATTTTGCAACGGTTTGCACGATTTGCGGACACGCAATCTCGGCGGAGAGTATATGTTTGAGTTTCATCTTGAGCTTGATGGAAATTTATCCCTTTATGAAGCGCATAAACTCAGTGATATTATCGAATTTGAAGTTAAACATTTATACCCAGGGTCTCAGGTTATTATTCATCAGGATCCGGCCGGTGTGGAAGAAGATCGTTTGGATAATCAGCTGATACACTGATTTTTAGAAAATTATATCGGCTTCATAAGCGTTAACTATTTTAGCATCTTCTTCTTTTTCTGTATGGCTTAGCTCGCATACCAACAGGTTGTCGGCATCTTGTAAACTGTCGATAATTTCATCAGGAACTTCATTTAAAAATATTTCATCATTGCCGTTTCTGTGTAATATAGCGGTGTTGTCGTTTGGATTTACGGCAAAAGTAGGATTCTGCGGCGTGCCGCTGCGTTCGAAAATCAACAACATTACTTCATCTTCATCATTTACCATAAAATCGAAAGTATCTTCCATTGCACAACCTTTCTTCTGCTTAAATACAAGAAATATTATTAAGTATTATGCCGTTATTTACAAGAGGAATATTAACAGACGTTTTAATTTTAATGGAATATAGATATTTTTAATTTATAATGCCTGAATTATGAGTGATTTTTTTGATAAATTTATAAATTTTTTCAAATGGCCCGTTGCGGTGTTAGCTTTATGGACCGTTCCGGCTTTTTTTCAATCAATGGATTATTTTAGCTTTCGTAATATATATTTTATATCATTAGTCGGCGGTTTCTTTATGTATTTTATTGCTCAGGTTTCAATGGATTCCGGAGCGAAAGTTTCTATGCAGATTATTGCTCATGAACTAACACATAGTTTTTTTGCATTATTGACTTTTCATAAAGTTAATCATATTCGCGTAGCCGATGATAATTCAGGCGGATCGATGGGGTTTGTTGGGCTGGGCAATTGGCTGATTGTTATTGCTCCTTATTTTTTTCCGTTATTTTGCATGTTTTTTATGTTCGGTATGTCTATTTATCTTAAAGTTATGCCGATGACCTGGGTTGTAAGCGTTTTGTTTGGTTATTTTGTTGGTTATCACGTGGATACGGTCGCTTCTCAGATTCATGATAAACAAACCGATTTGAAAGAAGTTGGTTATCCTTTTTGCTTTATGTTTCTGCCGGGGGCAAATTTATGGATTCTAGGCAGTTTATTGGCTTTTAACAGTCGCGGCTGGGATGGATTGGCGCTTTACCAAAAATTGTTGTGGAAATTAAATTTGGATAATTTGTATTATTTATTTCATTTGGTGGGCAATTTGTAGCACTGGGACGGAACTTGTAGCGTCAAGCTGCATTTTTTCACCGATAGGAAGACAAATTCTGGCTTTTGTATGACCGAACGGAAAATGCTTTACCATTGTTATTTTAGGGTGTCTGGCGGCAAACTCATCTAGAACAGATTCTATATCTTTTTCTTCGGGATGATTGAGAGCGCAATTAGAAAAAGTTCCGAAAATTATTGCTGAAACCAATTCAAAACCTTGTTGTTGTTCAAGTTGGCAAAGCAAACGTTCAATGCGATAACTTTTTTCGTCTATGTCTTCGAGTAATAAGATTTTTTGTTCTAAGCGCGGAAAGTATGTTGTGCCGGCAAGACTCATTAAAGTGCAGAAATTCGTTCCGATAAGCACGCCTTCGGCATAACCGGAATTAAGTATGTTTCCTGCTGGCACGGGTGTAAATTGTCCGTCTATAATAAGCTTTTCGAAAGAGTTTTTGGTTTGAAATGCTGGATTGTTATCCGAAAAATCGAATTTGAGCATAATTCCAGCAATTGAAGAAATTCTAGAGAGCGTATAAACGGCTGTCTGCAATGCTGTTATGTCGCTGAAACCTATTATCGGTTTTGGATTTTGACGAATTATATTAAAATCAAGATAAGGCAGTACAGATTGCGCACCGTAGCCGCCGCAAGAAGCAATAATGGCGGCAATGTCCGGATTTTTAAAAAAATTCATAATGTCTGAAGCTCGCTCTTTTGGAGTTCCCGAAAAGTGATTTGAGCTTCCGTAAACAAAATTTCCGATTTTTGAGTGATATCCGAGTTCCGCAAGATAAGCCAATCCATTGCGAATTTTTTCAGGCGTTTCAAGTGATGAAGACGGTGTTATTACGCCAAAATAGGCTTCTTGCGGAATCGGTTTTATCATTAAAGTTCCTTTAGAAGGTTGCGGCTGAATGTCGGCAATGAATTATCACGGGCACCCATGATAACAATCCGGTCGCCGGAACGGGCGTTTTTGACAATATAGTCATGAACAGCACTTTGGGTGTCTAAGAAAAAGGCATTTTCAAAACCGTTTTTCTTAATTTCATTGATAATATTTGCGGCGGTAATACCTTTATCTACATTTTTATCAAGCATATAAACTTCCGGCATAAGGAAAATATCATCTTTACCTAAAGTTTTGGCCACCACTTCGGCAACTTCGCTTCCGGTATTGAAAGCAGAAAACGGACTGTGTGATTGGTACATAACAATCAAACGGCCGGAATATTCTTTCAGAGCGCCGAGAGAGGAACCGATTTTGCTTGGGTTATGCGCAAAATCATCAATCAAAGTGATATTGTTTTCTGTTGTGCCCACAATTTCAAGACGACGTTTAATACCGCTGAAGTTTTCGAGTGTTTTGGCGGCATCAAAAGGATCTATTCCGGCTTGCGAGCAAACGGCAATTGCCGCTAAAGCGTTAGATACATTGAATGCACCGAATAATTTTAGTTTGAAAGTTCTGCCGCGGAAAGAATATTCAATTCCTTCTGCTAAAAATTTTATGTTCTCAGCATAAAAATCAGCGGCAGCATCTTGAGTTGAAAAAGTTATAACCTTTTTAGGATGAGTAAGGGCGCGCGTTAAAGCACAATCATAATTAACAACAATAGCGTCTTTGGTATTGGCTGCAAAAGTAGAAAAATACTCTTTGAGTTTTTCCATTGAAGTGTGATCGTGCGAAATGTTGTTGATGAGGGCAATATTCGGATGATATTTGCAAATAGAGCCATCACTCTCATCGGCTTCGATAACACAGATTTTATCTTCGTTATAAATAAAATTCGGCAATCCTTTTAAGAGTTCATAATTTCTGAGCATACCGCCGTTGACCATGCAAGGTTTTTTGCCGAGCATATCCAAAATATAGCCGATCATAGCGGTGGTTGTTGTTTTTCCTGAAGTTCCGCCGACGGCAATTCCGTATTCATATTCGGAAAAAACTTTTGCCAATAAATCAGAACGTTTTTTTACGCGAATACCCAATTTGAGCGCGGCTTTGATATCAGGATTGTTTTCATCGAGCGCTGCGGAAACATAGACAGTTTCAATATCATTGGTAATAGCGCTGCCGTCTTGCGGAATAATTTTTATTCCCATATCTTCCAGCGCTTTGCGGTTGGCGGCATCGCGTCCGGCATCAAAACTGCGGTCAGAACCGCAAACATCATAGCCTTTCAGGCTTAAAATCTGGGCAAGTGGACTCATACCATTGCCGGAAATTCCACAAAAACAAACTTTAGTCATTCTTCTTTCCTTAATTATTGTTTAGAGAGCGTTTAGTGTTTGTTCCTCACGTTCTTTATAAATTTGCAAGTTGGTAAAATCTATAATGATATAGCTTTTACCGTTGCCATCGACATTCACAGCTAAAGCTGCGCCTACTTTTGCATCTTCAAAAGTGGCATATAAAACAGCCTCGCCGCTTTTTAATTCTGCTAAAAAGTTTTTTCCGCCCAAAGGTTCTTCAGTTCTGGTTGTTTCTATTTGATCGCGTCCGTACTGGTCTTTTACGGTTTTTTCCGTAATAGTTATTTTAGGCGTAAAAAATTCCTTGGCATTGCCGTATTTCTGATTGAGCAACTTATAATATTTGCGATAAAGTTTCAATACTTTTGCTGCATCGGGATCATCATCCAGCAAATTTCCGTAAGCGACAATGCGCCACAAAAGATTATCCTCTCCGAAAGTGATGATAACACGGCGAAAATCGGGCAAGGGTTTGGGAAGCTGTGTGGCTGCAAAGCTGTTTACAAAATCTTTGATTTGCGTTTTTTCAAGCTCGATGCCCATTGCTTTTATTTGATTGTAAGAACCGCCCCATGATAAACCGAACGGACCTTCACCGTATTTTGTGGAGGTGTTTTCGACAATTGCCGGACGGTTGTTTATTGAACCGAAAGGCATTGTTTCGGAGCGGTTTTTAATTTCTCCGTGCGGTCGTTGCGAACGGAAAGGCAAAGAATCCTGCCCTTCTATTTTGATTACGGGAGCCTTTTTGTCAAGCAGACTGCTGGCTTTGTTTTTTGCGGTTTCAGCATTTTCTTCCAGTTTGACATCATTTGAAATCAAAACATCTTCATAAAATTTTCCGTATTCTTCTGCATCGGCAGCAGATGAATATAAGCCGCATGAAAAGAACAAAGAAACGATAAGCCAAATTTTTGCCATTAAATTATCCTTTTATAAGATAAAAAAATTGAACACTGTTCAGAATTGTTTTATGATAAATCCAATTTGCAAACATTTTATTAAAAAACAGATAATATGCAGAATATAAAAGACAATATCCGCCAAAAATTAATTGAAGCGGGAAGAATGCTGGTTAAAGAAAAAGGTGTTGATTTTTTAACGGCGCGAAAATTATCCGAAGCTTCGGAATGTTCAATAGGAACAATTTACAATCAATTCGGCAATATGGATGAATTTATTGCTGAGCAGAATTGTTTGACTCTGAAGGAACTTGAAAAAAAACTTAACAATAGTGACTATACATCAGACAGTTATTGCAATATCAATCGCATGGTCGAAATTTTTACGGATTTTGTTGTTGAAAATAAAGAACTCTGGTTGCTTTTATACAATTTTCATTTGAGTAAACATGAAGGTGCTCTAGATAGAAAATATAAAAAACAATTGGTTAAAATGCTGAATTATAGCGCTCGTGATTTTAAAAATTTATTTCCGATATTGAAAAATAAACACCGAAAAATTATGCGTGAAGTTTTAGCTTTTGGCATTTTCGGAATCAGCGCTATGGCGGCTGCCGATATGTTTGAAGGACTAAAAACCGTTAACCGTGAAAATGTTTGCCGGATTTTTGCCGATACATTTTTGGCAGGCGTAACGCTTTTGGATAAGGAGCAATGAGTATGGATTTTTTACAGATATTAATACGAAAAATAGATTATTGGCTTAATAGCCCTGATTTTTTGACGCTGTTGACCAATAACCGTTTTTTACTCATTTTATTGGTTATTGTTTTAATGCGCCTGAAATATAATACTTACAGCAGTATGTGGGCTAGTGCTTTGGTTAATATTCCGGGGACGATTTTGCATGAATTAATGCATTTTACCGTAGGTTTGCTGCTCAATGCCAGACCATGCAATTTTACTATTTTTCCGCGTAAAGCTTCTGACGGCAGCTATGTTATGGGAAGTGTAGGTTTTCGTAATGTAACTTTTTATAACGCTGTTCCTTCTGCTATGGCTCCTCTTTTTTTGTTGGTTATCGGTTTTATGATTAATCGTTATTATCTGCCGATAATGCCTTTAACAGCCGTTAACTATATTTTGTATGTGTTGCTGCAAACGATAATTATCGAAAATGCGATGCCTTCCGGCGCTGATTTCAGAGTGGCCGGCATGTATTTGAAAGGAATTTTGCTGTATAGCATATTGTTTGCAGCCTGGCTTGTTTCATTGCTCTAAAATTTTATCAATTTCTTCGGTGATTTTTTTAGCGTCTCCATAGAGCATTATTGTATTGGGAGCAAAAAACAAGGGGTTGTCTGTGCCTGAATAACCGCTTCCTAAAGTGCGTTTTACAAAAAAGACGGTTTTGGCTTGTCCAACATCGAAAACAGGCATTCCGTATAAAGGCGAATCCGGATTGTTTTGCGCTTCCGGATTGGTTATATCGTTTGCTCCGATAATATAAGCCACGTCAGCCGTAGCAAAATCACGATTAATATCTTCAAGTTCGTAAATATCATTATAATCAACATTAGCTTCTGCCAGTAAAACATTCATATGCCCCGGCATTCGTCCGGCAACCGGATGAATGGCAAATTTAACTTCAACTTGATATTTGTTTTTTAGTAAATCGGCCATAGATTTAAGTGCATGTTGAGCAGAAGCGGCAGCCATTCCGAATCCGGGGACAATAATTATTTTTTGAGAGTTTTCCATAATAAATGCGGCATCTTTGGGGCTTCCTGATCTGGCTGTTAGGCTGCCTTCTCTTTCTTTTTGAATGTTTGTTTTTCGAACATAAAAGAAATTGCTCAGAGCAGTATTCATGGCTTTTGCCATAAAACAGGTTAAAATAGTTCCGCTTGCACCGACAATTGTTCCTACGGAAATCATTAAAATATTATTTTGTACAAAACCGATTGTCACTGATGCCCATCCGGAAAGTGAATTAAGAGCTGATATTACGACCGGCATATCTGCCCCGTTAATTGGTAAGATTAAAGCTATTCCCAAAAGCAAAGCGAAAAAGATCAATATATAAAAATATTCTTTTTCTGGATTGATAATAAAATATGCAAATAACGAAAATGTAATCAAAGCCAATATTGGATTTAGAAGATTAAAAACTGTTTTAAAATTTGTTTCAGATAATATAAAGCCCTGCAATTTTCCAAAAGCAATTAAAGATCCTGTGAAAGTAACGGCGCCGGTTAAAATGCTTATAGGCAGAATGAATGAAAAAGAATTTAGAGTTAAAAATTCCCCAATGGCAACAGCGACGGTTGCTCCGCCTCCTAATCCGTTAAAAACGGCAACCATTTGCGGAAGCGCTGAAATTTTAATTTTGCGTCCGCTGACAAACCCTATAAGAGCTCCGAAAAATAAAGCAATGATAAGTTTGTATGGCACATGTGAAAAATTGAGAAAAGCGTAAAATATTGCAACAAGCATTCCGATTGTCGCCCAATATTCTCCTTTAACGGCAGTTTGCGGTGCGGATAACAACCGGATTGCCGATATGAAAGCGATAATGCAGATTAAATATATGGAAATTTCGGTCATTTTTGCCTCTCTTTTTTCTTAAACATCGATAACATTCTTTCAGATACGGTAAAACCGCCGAATATGTTTACGGCAGCAAGAAAGACGGCTATTGCTCCCCACCAATTGTCACCTAAAGCTATGGCTCCGATTATAACAATGCCTGAAATGGCATTTGAAACACTCATTAAAGGAGAATAAAGGGCGGGGGTTACTCCCAAAACGGCAAAATATCCGATAAAAGCCGTTAAAATGAAAATGATAAACAGTACGCTAAAATCAAACATTTTTTCTTTCTCCTAAATAAGTGGCGTTAATTATAGGATTGTTAAAATTTAAATTCAGTTCTTGCTGATCAAAATCGTAAATGAGGTGAAAAAAATTATATATGTTATTGGCGTATAGTTGACTTGCCGATGTTGCGAGTTCTGAAATTAAATTATAATTGCGAATTAAATTTGGTGCCGAAATTCCGCTTTCGACATTGCCGGAAATATCAAAAATCAAATTTTGTGATGGGATTTCGGAAAATAATGTTTGTTTTATTAAAACGGGAGATTTTCCAAAACTTCCGGCGGCCGTAATAATTAAATCGAAATTTGGCAAATTTTTATAAAAAGAGCGCCTACGGAAGCGGCATGGCTTGCAGTTTCGGGTCTTATGTCTGAAGCATAAACTTTGGCGCCGAGACGTTTGGCTGTTGCTGCTGCCTGCAGTCCGGCAACGCCTAATCCCCAAATAAAAATTCTTAAAGGCGGTAAAGTGCCTGCAGCCGTAATCATCATCGGGGCGCATTTTTTTATTTTGTTTAAGGCTTTGATTACGGCTTTGTAACCAATAAGATTGCTTTGTGATGATAAAATATCCATATTTTGCGCCCGTGATATGCGGGGGATTTTTTCTAATGCGAAAGCACGGAACGGAAAATTTGGAAGAACAGCACGGCTGAAATCAGCTATAACAACAGGCATATGCGATAAGTTTTGCCATTCTTCGTGAAGAGGAGCCCAAACTTTTAAAAGCATATTGCAAGATTGACATATAGCAACTGGAGAATCAATAATTTCAGCGCCTTGAGCAGTAAAATCGGTATTTTTGTAACCGGCAGAAATTCCAGCGTTATTTTCTATTAATACATGTATTCCTTCTTTGGTCAATTGTCCTGCCACCGGAGGACTTATGGCAATCCTTTGCTCGTTTTGTGTTTTTTCTTTTATAACGCCAATCAACATATTTACCTCGTTTTAACAAATAAGAAAGTATCTCAGGATATAATCGCGTTTAATTTTTTTTGAATAGGCGGTATGTAAAATGCTTTTAGAATTGTTTTGGTCTTTTTTTAAGGTCGGTTTGTTCACTTTCGGTGGCGGGTACGCCATGATACCTTTATTGCAGGCGGAACTTATTGAAAGAAAAAAATGGCTTACCGAAGATGAAATAATGGATTATTACTCTATTGGTCAATGCACCCCCGGCATTATAGCAGTAAATGTTTCCACTTTTACCGGATACAAACTTAAAGGAATAGCGGGTGCCCTTGTTGCAACGGCCGGAATTATAGCGCCGTCGTTGATTATCATTATGACATTGGCCAACATTTTAAATATATTTTTTGATAATCCGTATGTTGTTCATGCATTTACGGGAATTAGAGTTGTGGTAATAGCTTTAATGCTGGATGTTGTTTTTGGAATGTGGAAGAAAAATATAAAAGATAAATATCAATGGCTGATTTTTATTTTGGCTGTAGCCGTGATGATTTTTCTTTCTCTATCTCCGGTTTGGGTTGTTGCCGGCGCTGCAGCTTTTGGACTTTTTATGCAAAGGAAAACTAAAAAATGATTTATGCATCGCTGTTTTTTGAATTTTGTAAAATAGGGCTGTTTGCTTTGGGCGGAGGAATGGTAACGGTTCCATTTCTTTTTGAATTGGCTGAAAAATATCCATGGTTTTCTTCCCGTGAATTGGTCGATATGATAGCGGTGTCTGAATCTTCTCCAGGGCCGATAGGAGTTAATATGGCAACTTTTGCCGGATTTAAGGCAGCCGGAATCTTAGGAAGCTTGACAGCGACAGTCGGGTTGGTTTTTCCGTCAGTGGTTATTATTGTGGCAATTGCGAAGCTGCTTGACAAATACAGAGAATCCAATGTTTTTACAAATTTGATGCATGCTGTGCATCCGGCGGTTATAGCCTTGATTCTCTTTGCCGGTATTGAATTGGGAAAATTGGTTCTTGTTGATATAAAAATGGCGGTGATTTGTGCAATATTTTGGGGTGCAATTCATTTTGTGAAACTGCACCCCATTTTATATATTGTTCTCGGCGGATTAATCGGCGTTGTTTTACAATTATAAATCCAACGCTTTGCGATAGGTATCAAGTAAATATTCCTGCTCTTCGCGGTCACTGGCGTTCATCTTGCGCAGCTTGATAATTGTGCGCATAATTTTAACGTCGAAACCGGCTGATTTCGCTTCGGCATAAATATCGCGGATATCGCCGCCAAGAGCTTTCTTTTCTTCTTCAAGGCGCTCAATGCGTTCAATCAGCGAACGCAAGCGATCTGTTGCAATTCCTCCAACTTCGGTCATTTTTTTCTCCTAAAATATTAAAATTTGTTGTAACGGAGATTAACAAAGCCTATATCTTTTGACAAGAAATAAATTTAGCTTTACCAAGAATAAAAAATTGTGCTAATACTCATTTAATAATAAATATCATAGGAAAAAGTTATGCCAAGAAAAACATGTACCCATATTTTAGCAACTATCGGACCATCTTCCGCCACCGAAGAAAAAATTTCGGCATTGATTGACGCGGGAGCCGATGCTTTTCGTTTTAATTTCAGCCATGGTACTCACAAAGAGCACAAACAGAGATTGAATATTGTGAGGAAACTGTCCAAACAAAAAGGTTTGCACATTGCCGTTGTCGCTGATATGCAAGGTCCTAAACTGCGCGTCGGCGAATTTAAGGACGGCAAAGTTCTGTTGCGCGAAGGACAGCAGTTTGTCCTTGATATGAAAAATGAATTGGGGACAAAAGACAGAGTCACTTTGCCTCACAAAGAAATTTTTGCAGCCATAAAAGCAGGAGATGAACTTTTGCTTAATGACGGTAATATCGTTTTGGAAATAATTTCAAAAACAAATAACAGTGCGGTAACAAAAGTAAAGGTTGGCGGTGAACTTTCAAGCCATAAGGGTGTTAATTTACCAAATATAAAACTGCCTATATCCGCTATCACCGAAAAAGACCGCGAAGATTTGAAATTTGCCCTCAAACAAGGGGTTGATTGGGTTTGTTTGTCTTTTGTGCAATCTGCTGATGATGTGCGTGAGGCCAGAGAATTAATCGGCGATAAAGCTTTGATTATATCTAAACTCGAAAAACCGAGCGCAATTACAGAACTGGATGAAATTATCCGCCTTTCTGACGGTATTATGGTTGCACGAGGAGATTTGGGTGTTGAGTGTCCTTTGCAGACTGTTCCGGTTTTGCAAAAGAAAATAGTAAATGCCTGCCGGCGTTTGGCGCGTCCTGTCATTGTTGCAACTCAAATGCTGGAATCTATGATTGAAAAACCGACTCCGACCAGGGCTGAAGTTTCAGATGTGGCAACAGCCGTTTATGATGGCTGTGATGCCGTTATGCTTTCTGCAGAAACCGCCGCCGGCAAATATCCTGTTGAAGCGGTTAAAATGATGAGTAATATTATTACTCAGGTTGAAGCAGATCCTTTGTTTTTCCAATATATGAAAAAGGCGCAGGAATCTTCTTGTTGTATTGGAGAAGCTGATTCAATTACTTATGCGGCCAGTGAGATTTCAAAAGTTTTAGATAAAGTTGCCGGTGTTGTAACTTATACATCTTCAGGTAAAACAACATTTTTGATTGCTCGTGAAAGACCTAATATTCCAATTATTGCTGTTACTCCCGAAGAAAAAGTTGCCTGCCAGCTGGCTTTGGTTTGGGGAGCAAGGCCTTTTATTAAAAAGTCGCATTTTTCAAGTTTTGCAAAATTTGAAGACAATGCTGTAAAAATTGCTTTAGACAGCGGTTTTGCTCATCATGGCGACCATATTATAATTACCGGCGGTTTTCCGCTTGGAGTTAAGGGGCGTACCAATATTTTACATACGGTGCACATTAAATAGAATGAAAAGGCGGAGTTTTCCGCCTTTTTTCATGACTTTAATTTTTTTTAATTTATATGTGATAAATCTATAATTGTTTAAATAAGTTTAAAAGGATATTGTATGAAAAAATATATATTAAGCGCCGCATTGCTTTGCTTGTTGTCGAATAATGCGGAAGCTCTTTTTATTTCTCCGTATGTGGGAGCCGATTATAATTACAGCAAACTTAATTTCGGCAGCAAAACGGAAAACTTGTATGCGGATAGTTTTGGTTCATTGGGAGCAGTTGCCGGTGTTAAATTATTGAGTATGGTTTCTGTTGAGGGCTTTTATCAACATTCTGAAAATAAGAGTAACAGCGCGAGCAATTATTTTGTTGCCGGAGATGAAGTAACAACAAAATTACAATTAGAATCGTATGGTGTCGATTTAGTCGGCGATGTGCTGAATTTGGGAATTGCAGAAGTTTTATCTTCAATTGGATATGGATATTATAATGCTGATGTTTCCCGCTTTGTAAGTATAAATGGTTCTTCTAATCATAAATCTTACAATGAAGAGGGAAATGGGTTGCGTTTCGGCTTGGGAGGGCAGGTTAATCCTTTGCCTTCAATTGGCATCAGAGCTATGTATCGCTACACAATGACCGATATGGATACGGTTAAAAATATGCAGGAATTTACAGTGGGCGTGCGTTATTATTTTTGATAAAATTTACAATATAAAAAATCCCCGAAATTTTCGGGGATTTTTCTGAATAAGCAAAAAAATTATTCTTTGCTGAAATTATTTTCCTGCTTTTTAGCTTCGTCATCGGTACGGGCAACGTTAACCAAAATTTCCTGACTTACTTCCGGATGAAGATTGATGTTTACTTTATAAATACCCAAATCTTTAATCGGACGTTCCAAAGAAATGTAACGGCGTTCGATGTTTTTGCCGGCTTCTTTCATTGCAGCTGCAATATCGCGGATGCTTACAGAACCATACAACTGTCCTGTTTCAGCAGCTTGACGAATCAAAACAACTTTGAATCCTTGCAATTCGGCAGCTTGCTTAGAAGCATTTTCAAACAAAGCTTTGTTGTGAGCTTCTAATTCGGCTTTTTGTTTTTCATAAACAGCCAAATTTGCTTCGGTTGCGCGAAGAGCTTTCTTTGTAGGCAACAGGTAGTTGCGGGCATAACCGTTTTTAACGTTTACTTTATCGCCCATTTTACCCAATTTGTTTACATGTTCCAAAAGAATAACTTCCATCTCTACTCTCCTTAATCAGCGACGAACGGAAGAAGAGCAATGTAGCGGGCGCGTTTGATAGCGCGAGCCAATTCTCTCTGCTTCTTTGCCGAAACGTTGGTAATACGACTTGGGATGATTTTTCCTTTTTCGGAAATGTAGCGGCTCAGCAATTTGACATCTTTGTAGTCAATAGCCATACCGTCTTCACCTGAAAACGGGCAGCCTTTTTTCTTTTTGAAGAAAGATTGTTTGTTCATCATGGTCAATTACTCCGCTTCTTCAACTGTTTCTTTGTCTTCAGAAGATGCAAGTCCTTCGCAGAACTCATCAACTTTAATGGTCATATAACGAATGATATCTTCGTTAAAGCGCATAATGCGTTCATATTCAGCAATGGCAGCAGCCGGAGCTGAAATGTTCATCAATACATAGTGACCTTTGCGGTTTTTCTTAATGCGATAAGCAAGAGTTTTTAAACCCCAGTTATCAACTCTGACAACCTCGCCGCCTTCTTTTTTAATAACTTCAGACAAGTCTGAAATAATGTTATTAACCTGTGATGCGCCGAGATCCTGACGTGCAATCAGCACGCTTTCGTATTTTTGCATAAATAAATCTCCTTATGGATTCTCAACAAAATCCCTCGTTTTCAAGGGACAGATTAAATGTATAGCCGGAAAAATCCGGCAAGGACGTTGCTAATATACTCTAAAACTTTATTTTGGCAAGCTTTTTTTGAAAGAGGTAAATAATTTATTGCAAATAAAAGTAAAAAAAAATATTATTAATAAAACTAATTTTGTTTTGAAGGGTTAAAAAATGAATTTAAAGATTGCCGCTATGCTGTTTGCTTTGCCGTTTTTCGCTGTCGGATGCGCTTCCGCACCGCAGCCGGATTGCGAAGAAGAAGCTGAAGTGATTGTTATTGCCGATAAGCCGCAAAATGTGCAAACGGTTATCTTTTTGGTGAACCAAAAGACCGGTGAGTTGGCCTGCTGCCGCGACAGCGAATATTCTACGGCGGAAGCTTGTGCACGTGCGTTGGAAAAAGAATGCTATATAAGAGTAGAAGATATTCCTTACCGCAATTCAAAATATGATTTTTTGACCACAGATACTTATCCAACCCGCCGTTGGCGCGACAATGAAACTTCGCCTCGGTGGTAGTCTATGCTTTCACGTGTTCGAACTGTTGCTTTTAATGGGCTTGAAACGCTTAACGTCGAGCTTCAGACGCAAATTTCGTCAGGTTTACCCTCTTTTACAATTGTCGGATTACCGGATAAGGCTGTCGCTGAAAGCAAAGAACGTATCCGCGCAGCTTTTTGTTCTTTAGGGATAAAATTGCCGCCCAAAAGAATAACAGTTAATTTGGCTCCGGCGGATATTGTTAAAGAAGGGACACATTATGATTTGCCTCTTGCACTTGGAATATTATCTGGTATGGGGCTTATTTCACAAGAAAAATTATCTTATTATATTGTTGTTGGAGAAGTTGGTTTGGACGGCGCTTTAATCAGGGTAAACGGCGTTTTGCCGGCGGCTGTCAAGGCGGCAAAGGAAAATATGGGATTTATCTGTCCTTTTGAACAAGGCGGGGAAGCTGCTTGGTCGGACGGAAAAGATATTGTTCCGGCAAAAAATATTGAGCAATTGATAAATTTTTTTCAAGGTACGGTTGAAATAGAAAAACCTGTGGCTTTACAAACCGAAACATGTGCCGCTCAATTGGATATGAGTGACGTTAAAGGTCAAGAATCGGCAAAACGCGCTTTGGAAATAGCGGCGGCCGGCGGACATAATCTGATTATGGTCGGTCCTCCCGGATCAGGAAAATCTATGTTAGCGGCAAGATTGCCCACAATTTTACCTCCGATGGAAAGAGATGAGGCGCTTGAAACAAGTATGATTGCTTCTGTTGCGGGAGAATTGAATGGAACGAGTTTGATTTTTGACAGACCTTTCAGAGCTCCGCACCACAGTGCTTCGACTCCTGCTTTGGTAGGAGGGGGAAGACCTGCCCGTCCGGGAGAAATTTCGCTTGCCAACAACGGTGTTTTGTTTCTTGATGAATTTCCTGAATTTGCCCGTCCGACATTAGAGGCTTTGCGCCAGCCTTTAGAAACCGGAAAAGTCAATATTTCCCGTGTAAATTCTCATGTGGAATTTCCGGCAAAAATTCAATTGATAGCAGCAATGAATCCTTGCCGCTGCGGATTTTTGGGCAATCCTGCACGAGAATGTGCGCGTGCCCCGCGCTGCGCTCAAGAATATCAAGCCAAAATTTCGGGACCATTGTTAGACAGAATCGATATACAAATTGAAGTTCCCGCTGTCAGCCCATGGGATATGGCTAAGACGGCAACGGGTGAATCCAGTGCTGAAATAAGGAAAAGGGTTATTGCCGCCCGCAAGATTCAGCAAGCTCGTTTCTGCGCTTTTGGATATGATAATCTGCATACCAATTCTCAGTTGTCGGGCGATTTATTAGAAAAATCGGTTCCGATGAATGATGATGCAAAAGAATTGTTGCTAAATTACGCAAATCGTGTAAAACTTTCAGCCAGAGGATATAACCGCACATTAAAGCTGGCTCGGACAATTGCAGACTTGCAAAATGAAATAAAATTGCATAGAATACACATTGCCGAGGCTTTGTCTTTACGTTGGAAAGCGCCGGATTATAAGATTTAGGAGATGACAAATAATGTTGAATAAAATATCAAGGGTGTTTACTTGGACGGTTACAGCCGTCTTGAGCATATCTGCGGCAAATGCATCAGATTGCGGCTGCCCAGAGGCAACTTCTGCAAGATATGTTCCTGTCCAAAATTATCAATCGGATGTTATCTATCCGTCCGTTAAAAATTATGACTGTTCTTCACAGACACAGGTTTATACCCGTTTTGCGGAACCTGTTTATCAGGAAGTTCCTATTACTGCTCAGCCGCAACCGGCTCCGCAAGCTGTAAGAACCCGTCGCGCTCCTGAAAAAGTTTATCACATGACAAGTGTTGATGAGCCCAAAGAACATCGTTTGGTGCCTGTAAGCCAACAGGAAGTAGAACGCCGCGGCAGAACCGAAAAAACTTATGAATATAAATTTTCACAAAATGAAACTCCTAAAGCCGAAACCGAATTTGTTATGTCATCTCGTTCGGAAAGACAGAAAGTTTTTGAAGGTGAAGAAGAAACTTGCCGCGACGGCAGTATTTTTGGCGGCGGTCCGTGCAAAAGAAAAGATAAAAACGGCAGTATTTTCGGCGGCGGTCCATGCAAAAACTGCACCAAAAACGGCAGTATTTTTGGCGGTGGTCCGTGCAAAAACTGCAGCAAAAACGGCAGTATTTTCGGCGGCGGTCCATGCAAGAACTGCGCTCAACAAACAAAAACTCCTTGCCAAAGTTGCAAACGGCCATGCCGTCAAGTTGCTCCTTGCCAAAAAGCTCCTTGTCGTACATGTGTAGCTCCTGTAGCTCCGAAACCTTGTCAGACATGCGTACAACCCGTTCCTGCTCCGAAACCGGCATGTGTTAAAAAATATGAAATGCAGGAAGTCGTTCGTAGCTGCAAAGATTTTGCTCCGTTAAGTATGGAGTGGGTCGATTTCAGAATTGTCCGCGGCGATGTAAAAACTTATTCCCGCAAACTCGGGAATTATCGTTTTAGAATTTTCGGCTGCCGTCGGAATACCAAAAATGCAATTTTGAATGAAGGCCGCATTGTTGAAAAAGATATGAACTTCGGTGAAATTTTCAAAGATATGGTTTCTGATTGCTACACGATTGTAAATCCGCAACAGTGTATTGATGAAAACAGTGTTTTGCCGGAATATGTTTTGACAGCTGAAATCACAGATTATTTTATGAATGTATGTGATGAGTATAACTGGGATGAAGCCAAAATGGAAAACAGCCGTAACGGTTCATCTGAAATGAAGGTAACATGGCGTTTGATGGATGCAAGCAAAACCAATGTTCTTTGGAAAGGTGAATCAACGGGGTATGGTGAAGTAGAAGAAGGTGAGTATAACGGCGAAATGTTGTTAATCCAACGTGCGTTTGCCGATGCTGCCGATAATCTTCGCTATTTGCCGGGGTTTGAAGATCAATTGGCTGTTCGAGTTAGTCCGGAAGAAATGCAAAGACAAAAACAGACTCTTATGGAAATTCAGCGCGCCAGCGGCATTTGCCAATTCAAAGTCGTTGAAGATTTCGGCGCTGTTTCCGGTGGTTATGTTTCAAAAGAAGGCTGGATTGAAATAAGAGAAGTTCCTGTTGTTAAACCTGTTGTTGAAACTGAGGTTAAAGTTATTAAAGCAACCCCTGTAATTGAAATGAAGAATCCTCCGGTTGTTGAAGATTCAGGTATTAACGAATCGGCAATTGTTTCTATAGAGCCGGTTGTCGAAATGAAGAATCCTCCTGTAACTGAAGATTCTGGTGTTAAAGAGTCGGGGGTTGTAGCA
>SAMEA3663124__coassemble_57_pt1 | contig 40198 bp, 32 predicted proteins | sample SAMEA3663124__metabat2_low_PE_007 | metagenome-assembled genome bin SAMEA3663124 (sample SAMEA3663124) | pig gut metagenome | biome: pig gut; feature: pig-associated habitat; material: faeces | place: Denmark | collected 2012
AATAAAATTATGTCAATAACTTTTTTATAAAAAAATGGCGGGTTTTAAAACCGCCATTTAATAAAGAAAAATTATCATCTAGTCAACAGGAGAAACATGCCAAATATTTTTAGCATAATCCATTACCGCCCTGTCGCTTGAGAAGTTTCCGATACGAGCCACATTGAGTATTGCCATTTTAGCCCATTTTTCAGAATTTTGATAATCTTTTTCAGCATGGTGCAAAGCTTTGCTGAAATCTTCCAAATCAGCCAAAACCATATAATAATCCCGTGATAACAACTCTTCATAAATAATCTTGAACAACAAAACATAGTCTTTTTCGCAAAACATATTTGAATTCAGAGTGTTTAATATACGTTTGATGTAGTCTGATTGATTATACACATCATACGGTTTATAAGAATTTTCACTGTGCATTTTGGCAATTTCTGCTTCTCTTAAACCGAATAAATAGAAATTATCTTCTCCAACGGCTTCCCTTATTTCGATGTTAGCCCCGTCGTAAGTTCCAACAGTTAAAGCGCCATTGAGCGCAAATTTCATATTTCCGGTGCCTGAAGCTTCAAATCCGGCTGTCGAACTTTGAATGCTGATATCTGCTGCCGGAATTAAAGTTTCAGCCAAAGAAACTTTATAGTCAGGAATGAAAACAACTTTAATCATATCGTTGACGCGGGAGTCGTGGTTGACAATATCCGCAACGTTATTGATCAATTTAATGATAATTTTTGCAAAATTGTAAGACGGCGCAGCTTTTCCCGCAAAAATATAAGTTTTGGGATAAGAGGGATAGATGTTGTCTTTTACAATAGACAAATAATCGCCGATAACCTGTAAAATTGTCATCAGTTGACGCTTGTATTCATGAATACGCTTTGCCTGAACAATAAATATGCTCTTGGGATTAACAGCAATTCCTGTTGATTTAAGAATCTTTTGCGCCAATTTTTCTTTGTTTTGCTGTTTGATTTGCATAAATTCACGAACAAAATCAACATCTCCAGCATAGTTTTCAATTTGCTGCAGCATGTTAAGGTTTGTTACCCATTCGGTTCCAATACGAGATGAAATTAAAGTAGACAAAGCGGTGTTTGCATGATACAGCCAGCGGCGCGGTGTTATTCCATTGGTAACATTAATGAATTTTTCGGGCCATAATTCGTAAAATTCCGGAACCAAACGGGTTTTTAACAATTCTGAGTGCAGTTTTGCAACACCGTTAACTCTGAACGAACCGACAATTGACAAGTTTGCCATACGAATAATCTGGTTGTCGCCATCGCCTGAAACAATGGAAACTTTGGCTAATTTTTCAGGCGATTTTGCAAATTTTGTACGTGCAAATTCAATAAAGCGGCGGTTGATTTCGTATATGATTTGCAAATGGCGGGGCAGCATTCTGCCTAACATGCGTGCATTCCATGTTTCGAGTGCTTCCGGCAGCAAGGTGTGGTTGGTATAAGCAAAAATGCGGGTTGTTATATCCCATGCGGTATTCCAAGATTGGCCATACACATCAATCAATTGGTGCATCATTTCTGGAATTCCTAAAGCCGGATGAGTGTCATTCAGCTGAATGCAAATATAATCAGGCATTTTATGGAAGTCATTGCTTTTTTCCAAGAAACGGCGGATAATATCTTGAATAGCGCAGGAAACAAAGAAATATTGCTGTTTCAACCGCAATTCACGTCCAGATTCAATGGCATCCGACGGATAAAGAACTTTTGAAATTGTTTCGCTGGCGATTTTATCACGCAAAGCGTCAATATATCCGCCTTTATTGAACACATTTATGTCTAAAGTTTCGTCGCCTTCTGCCGAAAACAAACGCAGATAGTTTACAGATTTTCCGTTGTAGCCGACAATCGGAAAATCAAAAGGAATTCCATATATCGGACGAGTGTTTTTCCAAACGAAAACAGGTTCTCCGGTGGCGGCGTTAATCGTGGTTTCTACTTCACCGTAAAGCGGAATTGTTACTTTGCGGTCATAACGTGCAAATTGCCACGGCGAATTTTCGCCATCCCAGCTGTCGGCTTGTTCGACTTGATAACCGTTTTCAAATTTTTGTTTGAATAATCCATATTCATAGTTAATGCCATATCCAAACCCAGGTATTCCCAAAGAAGCCATAGAGTCCAGATAGCAGGCGGCCAAACGTCCAAGTCCGCCGTTTCCAAGAGCAGGGTCGTATTCAGTATCAAATATTTCTTCAAAAGAATTCCAAGGCCAACCTTCAATTTTAATGTCTTGGAGTGCGTCAAACAATCCGAGATTATGCAAATTGTTTTCTAAAGAACGACCGATTAAATATTCAATAGAAAGGTAATAAACACGTTTGGCGTTATTTTTATTGTAGCGGGCAATTGTTTTATACATTCTGTCCATAGCAAATTCGCGTACAGCAAGTGAAATGGCTTTTAACGCTTCTTCTTTCGTTATTTCGCAAACGCGTTTTCCTATAAAGTAGTTGATATAATGTTCAATCGACAATTTAAGCCGTGCTTTGTCGATTTCGTTTAGAATTACCGAATTTTTTGTTGCCATTTTTTTCCTCATAATATCTGAATTATTCAGCTGGCAATTTAGCCGAAAATTGTTTGAAATATCGTTAACGGCAATAAGATAATCTGCAATTTTATAATTGCATTAACCGAAAAAAAGAATATAATCCTTGTGTCTGAATTTATAAGAGGTGTTTATATGAAAAAATATATGCTTCCGGTTATTGCAGCCGGAGTGATGATTTGTTCGGCGGCTAAAGCTGATACTGTTTTTGATGCGTTGGCTGAAGCTTATCGCAGCAATCCTGATTTGCAGGCACAACGCGCCTATTTGCGTTCGGTCGATGAAAATGTAGCTATTGCAAAATCAGGATACCGTCCGAATATTGCGTTAACGGGAACGTATAGCAATTCTAATACAAACAACAGTTTGAACAGCAATGAAGAAGGCAGTGCCTCTCATACTTTAGCTGCAACAGTCAGCCAGCCTTTGTTTTCTGGATTTTCAACGGTTAATTCCGTAAAATCGGCAGACAGTGCCGTTCGCGCTGCGCAATACAATTTGTCAGATTATGAGCAAAGCATATTTCTAAGTGCTTCCGAAGCATATTTAAATGTTGTTCGTGACAAAGCTATCGTCGATTTACAGAAAAATAATGAAAGATTGTTGAAAAAACAATTAGATGAAACAAAAGAACGTTTTAATGTCGGTGAATTGACGCGCACTGATGTTGCACAGGCTAAGTCAAGCTACTCACAGGCTGTGGCCAATCGGATAAGCGCCGAAGGAACATTAGAAGTTTCAAAAGCTGTTTATAAACAGGTTATAGGTAAAGAACCGCAAAATTTAAGCGAACCGGATAATATCCACACATTTTTGCCTCCGACGTTTGATAAAGCTTTGAGTTATACTTTGGATAACAACTTTGCTGTTTTGCAGGCAAAACAAAATTTAAATTCCAAAGATTATGCTGTTAAGGCTAATTATGGCGCTTTGGCTCCGCAGCTTGCCGCTGAAGGAAGTGTTTCAAAAACCAAAAACAACCCTAAACACCATGGTGATGAAACCGGTACGGTTGATGATGTTTCTTTAGGCTTAAATGCAACCATTCCTCTTTATGATGCCGGTGAAAACCGCGCAAAAATCCGCCAGAGCAAATATGCCAAATGGCAAGCGCAGGAGCAGGTTATGAGCGCTCAGCGCACAGCTGTTTCAAACATTACAAGCAGTTGGGAAGCTATGGTGACTTATGATGCCAAAATCAAAGCATTGATTGATCAGGTGGAAGCCAATGGAATAGCTTTGGATGGCGTGAAAAAAGAAGAAGCTTTGGGAAACAGGACTATTTTGGATGTGTTAAATGCATATCAAACATTGCTCAATTCTCAAGTTGAAGTTGTTAAAGCCCGCCGTGAATATTATCTTTATGCTATGCAAGTAATGCAGGCTATGGGAAAATTGACGGCGAAAAATCTGAAGTTAGATGTTGAATTATATCAACCTAAAAAATTGTATAAAGAAACCCGCGATAAGTGGTTGTCGACATCTATTGATAAATAGGAAATAAAATATGGCAAATCAGGACGCAAAAGAACTGACAATGGATGAAATTTTGGCTTCGATTAGGAGCATACTGCACGAAAACGGCAGATCTCAACCGAAAGCCGAAGAAAAAACACATAGTTTAACGCCGATGCCTTTTGTCGGCAATATTTCTTCACTATCGTCTTTGCGTTCTGATTTATCGGAACCTAAAACCGCAATAAATGTTCAGCAACAAGAAACAGAAGTTGATGAAAATGATGTTGCTTTTATATATAGTAATATTCAAAAACTAATGCGGCAGTCTATGGAAGAAAATGCCCCTAAAGAAAATATTGCTGATGAAGAGCCGCATTTGTCGGTCATTGTTTCAGACACTGAAGAAAATTCTAATAATGAATTACCGGAACCGAAATTTGAAAAAATACCTGAAAAAGACGAACAAAACGTTGCTTATCCCTCAATGGAGGTTGAAATTGAGCAAGATAATACAGCAACGGAAATAGTAGAAAGTTTTGCAAAAATTTTTGCCGACAGAAACCGTGAATTGCCAGTGGCAGACTTATCCGTACGCAAATTGGCGGAACAGGCTGTAATTAATGAAATAGTTCCGGTTTTACACGATTGGTTGAAAAATTGTCTTCCGGATATAATCGGCAAAGAAATTGAACGAGTGATGGTAAAGGCCGGCAAACGCTAAAATTTTTAGTGCCGACCTGAAATTTTTGTGCTCCCGCGAAAAGTAAGCGGATTTTGATGATTTAAACTACAACAAACAGGAAATAACAATGTTGGAAAAGACCTACGATCCTAAAAATTTTGAAGAAAAAATTTATGCCTCTTGGGAAGAAAACGGCTATTTAAAACCTAATATGAATAAAAACAAAGAAGCATTTGCTGTGGTTATTCCGCCTCCGAATGTGACAGGTGTTTTGCATATGGGGCACGCGCTTGATGATACTTTGCAGGATATTTTAATCCGCTACAACCGTATGCAGGGCAAAAATGTTTTATGGCAGCCGGGGATGGATCATGCAGGTATTGCCACTCAAATGGTTGTGGAACGTAATTTGGCTGCGGAAGGAATTACACGTCATGATTTGGGACGCGAAAAGTTTATTGAAACAGTTTGGAAATGGAAAGAAAAATCAGGCGGTACGATTTGCAAACAATTACGCCGTTTAGGGGCTTCGTGCGATTGGTCGCGCGCCCGTTTTACTATGGATGAAGGTTTGAGCCGCGCCGTTCGCAAAATTTTTGTAAATTTGTATAAAGACGGTTTGATTTACAAAGCTAAAAAACTGGTTAACTGGGATTCAAAATTTATGACGGCGGTTTCCGATTTGGAAGTTATTCAAAAGGAAACAGTAGGCAAGATGTATTACTACAAATACCCGATTAAAGGCGAAGAAGGACAGTTTGTTCATATTGCAACCACTCGTCCAGAAACAATGTTCGGCGATACGGCGGTTGCCATTTCCAAGGATAATGAAAAGTTAAAACATCTTATCGGCAAAGAATGTATTATTCCGATTATCAATAAAGCCATTCCGATTATTGCAGATGACCATGCCGATCCGGAAAAAGGGACAGGTGCGGTTAAAATTACGCCGGCACACGATTTTAATGACTTTGAAGTCGGCAAAAGACATAATTTGCCATTGATAAATATTTTGAATCCTGATGCTACCTTAAACGAAAATACTCCGTTTGCAGGACTGGATACACAGACTGCCCGCAAAAAAACTATTGAAACTTTGGATTCTCTCGGCTTGATGGATAAAATAGAAGATCATCCGATGGTTATACCTTATGGTGACCGCTCAGGTGTTGTAATTGAACCGTTAATGACAGATCAATGGTTTGTTGATGCACCGAAGCTTGCGGTTGAAGCTATGCGGGTTGTTGAAAACGGCGAAATGGAATTTGTGCCGAAAAGCTATGAAAAAACCTATTTTGAATGGATGCGCAATATTCAGCCATGGTGCATTTCACGTCAATTGTGGTGGGGACACCAAATGCCTATCTGGTATGGTCCCGATGAAAAAGTTTTCTGTGAAGAAAACGAAGAAGAAGCGCAGGCTGCTGCTGACGAATATTATGGCAAACATGTTGAATTGCGTCGTGAAACAGATGTTTTGGATACATGGTTTTCTTCGGGATTGTGGGCATTTTCAACATTAGGATGGCCTGATAAAACTGAATTTTTGGATACATTTTATCCGACTTCTGTTTTGGTTACAGGGTTTGACATCATCTTTTTCTGGGTTGCCCGTATGATGATGATGAGTATGTATATGATGAAAAAAGTGCCTTTCAAAAAATGTTATATTCATGGTCTGGTTCGTGATGAACAAGGGCGCAAAATGTCAAAATCAAAAGGCAATACGGTTGATCCAATGGAAATTATCGAGAAATACGGTGCCGATGCCTTGCGTTTCTTTATGGCAGCAATGGAAACTCAGGGACGTGACATCAATGTTTCAGAAGCTCGTATTCAAGGCTACCGTAACTTTGCTACAAAACTCTGGAATTCGACACGCTTTGGCGAAATGAACGAATGTGTTTTGCCTGACGGCTTTGATGTTGAAACTGTTAAACATCCGGTTAACAAATGGATTGTTGCAAAAGTTCGTCAAACTTCCAATGAATTGACTGAAAATTTAAACAATTTCCGTTTTTCGGATTCTGCCAACGGTGTTTACCAATTTGTTTGGGGAGCATTCTGTGATTGGTATATCGAAATGATTAAGCCGATTTTATATGGAACAGACGAAGAAACTAAAACAGAAACCAGAGCTGTTTTTGCTTGGGTATTAAATCGAATTTTAGTTATTTTACATCCGTTTATGCCGTTTATTACAGCAGAATTATGGAATAATTCCCACAAAGCATCAGATGATATTATTGTTGCGCCATGGCCAAAAGCAGAAGAGGTTGACAATGAAGCCCTGAACCATATTGATTGGGTTGTAGAACTTATCACGGCTATTCGTTCTTTGCGTGCAGAAATGAATTTGCCTGCTGGCTCAAAATTGACAGTCTATTTGCAGGGCGCAAATGAGCAATCAGTTGCTAACATTGAACATTTTAACGATATTATTAAAGCAATGGCTCGTTTGGAAAAAATTGAACCTTACACTGGTGAAATAACTCCGGATATGGTGCAAACGGTTTTCCGCGAAAATACGGTTTTGATTCCATTGAAAGGCGTTGTCGATTTTGCAGCAGAACGTGAAAGATTGCAAAAGGAATTAGCCGGATTAAATAAAAACCTTGACGGATACGCCCGCAAGCTGAGCAATCCTGCTTTTGTTGACAAAGCGCCGGTTGCCGTGGTTGAAGAGGAACGCCGCCGTCAGGCTGAAGCTTTGGATAACAAAGCAAAAGTTGAAAAAGCTTTGGCGCGTATTGTCGGTTTGTAATTTAGTCGGATAAAAATAAAAAGTCCTCCTTAACGGAGGATTTTTTATTAAATGTTTTATGAAATATTATTCTGCTGATTAGACAGCCGAATTACTGATAGCTGTTTGGTTCAGAGATAAACACTTTCTGAAATTCTGCAAAATATTTACTTCTGGTGTAAAAGGTGTTTTTGCTTAGGCTTAACTGACAAGAATGTATCTTTTTTATAAAGTAAATTCTTTATAAGAGGGATAATTTTTATAACTTTGATGAATTAAATACTTTTTCAAATTTCTTTATTTTAGCATCTAATGTTTCGGCATCTTTAATTGGCAGTTTGAAGTTAGAGAAACAGAATTCATTGTCTTATGAGTAACGGCATTCTATATATCAGAATCTAAAATCTATATTGGTATTTTGAACTAATCTGCTAACTATGCCTTACTTATGAGAGAGCTTAAAGATACATTATGGTAACTTTTAGACAATTTAAAAATTATATTCCAAAAATACAGTTTAACTTTTGCTCAAAAGAAAACCCCGAGTGAACTCGGGGTAAAAGATTTTTTTATTATTTAGCGTGTTGTTTGTCTCCTTGTCTGATTGTTCAAAGGAGAATTGCTGCTGTTTGTTCTTGAGGAATTTGCAGAGTTGTTTCTTCCTCTATGTACAATTAAACCTTGTTGTTCAGCTTGAGCGCGTGCATCTGTAAAATCGTGGCGCGGTAATGAAAATCTTGTTAAGTAGATTTTTTTCAGATCACAATCTTCCAATTGTCCGTTAACATCTTCAATTCTGGCTCTGGCATTATTCAGGCAATCGGATACAGCCTTTTCAGGGCTTTCGCCTTTACCATCTATATCCTGATTATTTTTCAAAATTTCTATATAGCGTTTATCAATATCTTTTTTCGCTTTTTCGGTTTCGGTTGCGCACATGGCGGCATAAATGCCTTTCATCGCGGTTGGCGACAAATCCCTAACATTGGTGTCAAGACTGTCTTTTCCGGTCAATGAATTCTTTAAGGCATTCTTTTCGGCTTCATTGCGCAGCAGATTTTTTTTACCTTGCAGCAAATCGCGAACAGTTAAGCTTTGTCCGGCGTTTGCATCATATATTTTGTACAGTGATACAACGGCCATAGTAGCGCCGATAACTTGAGAAGCACCGTTGGTTTCTCCTTTATCTGTTGTTGCCATTCCCGGAGTGCCCTTGGCTACGGCCTCTTCAAACTTAGAGCGCAAACCAAAATCTTCCCACAAATCACGGAACGGATGTAGCTGATAAGCGCCGACTGCCCAACGAATACGGCGGCAATCAGGATTGGTTCTGTTCTTTTCTGCATTAACATCTTTACCTTTTGCTTCCCAGTTGGCTTTCATTTGCATGGCCAAATCATATTTGTAACGATACAATTCCGGACTGTTAGCATCGGCTTTTTTGGCTGCGGCTTCGGACATTTTATCAAAACGTTCCGCATTAATTTTATGGCCGACCGGAATCATCAGTCGTTTAGCGCAGGCTGTTCGCATAACGCCTTCATTAGAATCACTCATTCCGCCGTATTTAACTTTTGTAATTCCGGCATCTTTCATTACGCTGGTAATCAAATAAGCTTGATCATCGGTCAATGTTTTTCCAGGAGGCAAAGAATATGCAATTTCAATCTCACCGTTTTTATTAATACGTGTATAAATTTTAAATTCGTAGTTACACTTAATTTCACCTGATTTCGGATCAACAGTAAAAGGTTTGCGCAAAGGATCCGTGCTTTCAGATGGATAAGCCGTGAATGTTTTCCAGCCACCATTCCAACAACTTCCTTCATACCAGCTGTAACCGCGGGTTTTGTTTTTGTCCATCCATTCACGCAATCCTTTGTTTATGGTATCCAAATCTTTTTGTTTGGCAGCTTTTTCTTTGGCCAATTTAGCTTTTTTTTCGGCTTCTTTCTTTTTTTGCTCGGCTTTTTGAAGCTTTTTTTCTTCTTTTAAGCGTTTTTTTCTTTCTTTTTCGGATTCTTGAGTTTCTGAAGAGTTTTCGTTATTATTCTGATTTTCCTCTTCATCAAGTTCGTTATTTTCATTTGCAGAACTTTCATCATCAGCTTCTTCATCATTGTCTACGGCAGTATCGTTAACTTCTCCGGCACGAGCATTTCTGTCGTCTTTATCAATATTTTCAAAAGCTTCAGTCGCGCCATTTTCATCGTCTTCCGCATTACTTTCGGTTGAACCGAAAATAATTTGTGGTCCTTCAACACTGTTGAGGTATTTATTTTCTTCTTCAATGGCTTTAACACTTTCTGAAAAAAGTTCTTCAGTTTTTTGATCGGCATTTTCCAATTTCAAATTTGAAACATCAACCGTTAATCCATGGCGTTGTAAAAATTCGACCATTGCCATCATTTTTTCAGGATTCATATCTTCTGGTGAAAATTGAACGCGTCCGTCGACAATTTCCATAGAAATGCCAGCCGGTTGCAATGAATTAATTTTCATGCTCAAATTGCCATTTTCATCTTCTTTGATAGGAGACGCCTTGAAAGGAGTTACGCTTTCAGAATCAGGGGTTTGAGGATCTTTAGCAGTTGCAAAGCTATTTATATCCGCTTGTATGTTGTACAGAGCAGTATATTGTTCTGGATGGCTGTGGAGCATTTCTAACTGGTGGTCGATTTGTCCTTTTTTCATATTTTCTTTACGTTGCTCCAAACCGGCGCGAACATCATCAAAAACATTGTCTTGCGGAATTTCGTGGTCTTTCGCTTGTTTTTTCCAATAATTCTCGATTTCCTCGGATTCGATGCTGCTAAGGCGATGAGCGTTCAAAGCAAAATATGGTCTGTTGTTTGCCATGGTAAATTCCTCATATTGATTTTATTAGCCATATCATAACATAATTGTACAAAAAAACAAGTGTATTTTGACAAAAAAATCAGTGGTAACGGCGAATAATTCCGCTTAACACGCCTTGAATTTTTACACGTGATAAAGGCAGCTTGCGTATTTCATAATCCTTATTGCAGGGAACAAGCCAAACCTCATCTTTCTTTTTTTGCCAAATTTTAAGAGTGGCTTCGCTGTCGTCAACCAAAGCTACGACAATTTGTCCATTTTCCGCAACTTGTGCCCGTTTGATAATGGCTGTATCACCGTCCATAATTCCCGCTTCAATCATTGATTCTCCCTCGATTTTCAGTGCATAAAAATCGCCGCGGTCAATAAAATCAAACGGAACGGAAATAGTTTCATTTTCATAAGCTATTGCTTCAATCGGCGTGCCGGCGGCAATTTTTCCGTACAAAGGAATTTGGGCAGAAGAATTTTGCAATGCCAATTTTATTTTTTTCTCTTCTTCAACGATTTCACGCGGCTTAAAGCGGGGAATTTTCAAAACTTCAAGAGCTCTGGCTTTATGTGGAAGTTTGCGGATAAAATCGCGTTCAATCAGTTCTTCAATAAGGGCATAAATTCCCGATTTTGATTTAATGCCGACAGCCTGTTTCATTTCTTCGTAAGAAGGGCAACACCCGTTTTCTTTGATTGTGTTATCAATAAACATAAGCAATTTGTACTGTTTTGGGGTCAGCATGGCAATCTCCGTTTAAATTCAATATACAAATGTTCTACTTTAGTTCTTTTTTGCGGTCAAGCGTTTTTATTTTCGGTTGCAAGTTATTACAGATTTGTTTATAGTGTCCGACAGTTTGATTGCTAACTTAAAAATAGGAAAATACTGATGGCTACTGAAACAAATATTCATAGAGAGTCAAGATTGGCAAAGCTTGCCTCATTGCAAGAAAAAGGCTACAATCCTTATCCTTATAGTTTTAAACCCAATGCTTTCGCTGCCGATTTGCAAAAAAAATATGCTGAACTTGCTGCCGGCGAAAATACAGAAGACCGCGTTACTGTTGCCGGTCGTGCAATGGCTGTACGCAACAGCGGTATGTTTATCGATTTGAAAGATAACAGTGGAAAAATTCAGATTTTTTGCCATAAATCACATCTTGACGAAGCAGGGCTGGAATTGCTCAAATCTTTGGATGTCGGTGATTTGGTCGGTGTAAGTGGCTTTGTTCGTCGTACGCCGCGCGGAGAGTTGTCAATTGCTGCCGAAAAATTCGACATTATCGGAAAATCATTACAGCCGCTGCCGGAAAAGTTTCATGGTTTAACAGATGTTGAAGCTCGTTATCGTCAACGTTATGTTGATTTTATTATGAATGATGACAGTCGTGAAATTTTTAAAAAACGCTGTCGCATCACTTCGGCGGTTCGTCATTATTTTGAACAGCACGGATTTATGGAAGTGGAAACTCCTATGCTGCAAAGCATTATGGGCGGAGCTAATGCCAAACCTTTTATTACGCACCACAATTCATTGGATATGGATTTATATTTGCGTATTGCTCCCGAATTGTTTTTGAAAAGATTGGTTGTCGGCGGTTTTGACCGTGTTTTTGAAATCGGACGCAATTTCCGTAATGAAGGAATTGATAAAAAACATAATCCTGAATTTACAGCTTTGGAAGCTTATCAGGCTTATGCTGATTATAATGATATGGCCGAACTTATTCCCGATATGCTGCGTTTTGTTTGCCGTGAAGTTAATGGCAGTGAAATCATAGAAGTTAACGGAACTGAAATCGATTTGTCAAAGCCGTTTAAGCGTGCCTCAATTGTGGATTTGGTAAAAGAATATACCGGCGTTGATCTTATGCAGGCTCAAACGGTAGAAGAAGCCAGAGAAATGGTAAAATCCGTTGGTATTGATGCTTCGGGATGCAGTAATTGGGGAAAAGTTGTACAATTGGCATTCGATGAGAAAGTAGAACCCAATTTGGTACAGCCGGTTTTGGTGATGGATATGCCGCGCGATATTTCGCCTTTGGCCAAAACTCATCGCAGTAATCCTCGTTTGGTTGAACATTTTGATGCGTATATCGGCGGTATGGAAGTAGGCTGCGCTTATTCGGAACTTTCAAATCCGTTAGAGCAGCGTGCACGTTTTGAAGCGCAATGCGCGGAACGTGAAGCCGGAGATGATGAAGCTCAAATGTTGGATGAAGACTATGTTACCGCTCTTGAAAATGCTTTGCCTCCGACAGGCGGTATGGGAATGGGAATTGACCGATTGGCAATTTTGCTGACCGGTGCTGAAACTATCCGCGATGTTATCGCTTTTCCGACATTGCGCAACAAATAGGACTGATATTTTGGTTCACCGTAAGTCAACTATGAAAAAAAGCGGCACACAGCGTTTAAAACGCCGTGTGTCGCAGTTGCAATTGCCTTTTGAAAAATCATTCAGAAAAAAGGTGAATGGACGAACAAAGCCGAAAAACAAAACATTAAGAAAAATTATTTTTGTGCTCAATTGTATTTTGAGCACAATTTTATTGTTTATGGTTTTTGCTGAGTTGAAACCTAAAACTCAAGAAACTTTGCCAAATCTTCAAATGGAAAAATATCCGGTTGTCAGTCTGAGAAAAGAATATACGGCAAAGCAAGAAGAAAAAGCCTTTTTAAAAACAGCCTTAAATCATGATGAAGACGATGAATATCGTTTGTTTCAACTTGAAAACGGTTTGCTGAAAAATACTCTTGAAATTGAAGATGTTTCGCCAATTCTGCCTAATGAAATTGTTACTCGAGTCGATGATATAAAACTTACAAATGAAGAAGTTTATAAACTTTATGAGGAGAAAATTCCGGAAGATATTGTTATTCCCGAAAAGACGCCGGCGGAAAAAACATCTTTACCGATGATAGCCATAGTTATTGATGATATGGGAATTAGTGTCAGCCGCACCAGAGATATTGCAAGTTTGAAATATCCGATTAATGCCTCTTTTTTGACTTATGCTAAAAATTTAAAAGGACAAATATCTTTAGCCAAAGCCAGCGGGCAGGAAATTATGGCGCATTTGCCTATGGAACCGCAGGTTATGCAAAATTTTACTCCGACAATGTTGACTACAAAAATGAATGATGAAGAATTGTTGTCCACTTTGCGTAATATGCTTGAAGCTATTCCCGAAGCTAAACATGTAAATAATCATATGGGAAGCCGTATAACGGAAGATAAACATCGTATGGCGGTGGTAATGAAGGAATTGGCAGCCCGCAAGATAGGTTTTTTAGATTCTAAAACAACGCCTCATTCGGTGGCTCCCGAACAAGCCAGACGTTTTGGAATTGATTTGACAATGCGTAATGTGTTTTTGGATAATAAAGATGATTTTGACTATATTACAAAACAGTTGAAACAAACAGAAGAAATAGCGAGGAAACGCGGCTATGCAATAGCAATAGGGCACCCTAAAGCGCAAACATATCAAGCTTTGAAAGCTTGGCTCCCGATGGTAAAAGACAAAGGGTTCCGATTGGTGAAAATCAGCGAATTGTCTGAGCATATCAATAAAAAGTCGAAAAAATAAATACTTATCTAAAAATATGTAATGACTATTACAAGTTACCGAATGGGGGTGTGATATTTAATATCACACAAAACTAAAAAAAAGGCTTTGTTAAACAAAGCCTTTTTTTGTTGGTAGGGGTAGTCAGACTCGAACTGACACGGCCTGAGGCCACAAGATTTTGAGTCTAGCGCGTCTACCAATTCCGCCATACCCCCATAAGACGAATAGATAAATAACTTAATATTTTTCATTCGTCAATAGTTTTTTTACTAAAATTGAATAATATTTTTTTTCAATATGAAATTTGAAAGCAAAATCTATGCCTAAATCGGAAAAAAAAGCTCTTGATTTGTACAAAAAGAAAAATTATTCGGCGGCTCTCACAGCTTTTTTCAAAATTGACAAAGCAGAACTGAACCGTAATGACATTTTGATTTTGATAGCAAACTGCTATGATGCGCTCGGACAAAAGAACGAAGCTGTTCAATATTATAAAAAAGCCTTGCGTGTATGTGGAAAATCTGAAGTTGCGGCTGCTAATCTGGCCATTATTTATTATGAGCTCAAAAAAATGTTTTGGGCTAAGTGGTACGCGCTTAAAACACTGCGGATAAATCATTATAATGTGTCGGCTTTGGTGGTGCTGGGCAATATATGCTATTGCGCTAAAAAATATCCGAAAGCTTTGGATTATTATCAGCAGGCATTAGAACAGCAGCGTGAATTCTATACCGCAAATTTTAATACAGCCGGAATTTATTTTGAAATGAAAGATTATCCGACGGCTTATTTTTATGCTCGCCGCACCGTTCAGCTTTATCCTCAGGCGCAAGAAGCCGCGGCCTTGCTCGCAAATATTTGTTTAGAATTGGATAAAAATGAAGAAGCCATAGAAGTGCTGGCACCTCTTTATGCGCAAAATCCACAGGATTATTGGGTATGCAATTCAATCAGTCAGGCTTATCAGCGCTGCCGCCGTTATGCCGAAGCGCTTGATATGGGGTGGCGTGCGGTTAATATTTCAAAAGGAGAAAATTCCCAACATATAAATTTTGGTTATTTGCTTTATGAAACAGCTATTGAATCGCCTTATGCAGATGTTAAAGGCTATGCTCGTAAATGGCTGCAGCAATATCCCGAAAGTCCTGTTGTCAGACATATGGGAAATGCAATTTTGAATGCCGAAGACGTAAGTCAAATAAACAGTTTGTTCGTACGTGAAATTTTTGATGCTTTTGCTGATGATTTTGAAGATGTTCTTCATAGCCTTGATTATTCTGTTCCCAGTTTAATGTCTAAAGATCTTGCTTCTCTGTATTCCAATCTTCATTTGAAAAAAATGAAAATTTTAGATGCTGGTTGCGGAACGGGATTATGCGCTTCGTATTTGAAAAAATACGCCAAATTTCGTGGTTTGGACGGAGTGGATATTTCGGCTAAAATGCTTGAAGTGGCAAAACTAAAAAAACTTTATACCCATTTGTACAATGAAGATATAAATGGTTTTCTGGCATCAAATGTTGATGAATATGATTTAATAAATGCGGCCGATGTTTTTACATATTTCGGAGAGTTGGGAAGTTTGTTTGCCCTGCTGGCTGCATCGCTGCATAAAGGCGGACGGGTTTTGTTCAGCGTCAGCGAAAATTACGTTAATGATAATAATTGGTTTTTGCATGCTTCCGGACGTTTTTTGCATAACAAAACGTATGTCGAAAATTCTTTAACCAGACAAGGTTTTTTTGTTGAAAAAATGAACCGCGTGCGTCTGCGTAATGAAGGAGGACAGCCGGTTTATGGTTGGATTGTTATGGCGCAAAAGCAAAATTGAACAACAAAAAACCTCTCAAAAGAGAGGCTTTAAATTGCTTATATCTGCTATGGCTATTTTTTAGCAGCAGTTTTTTTCTTGCTTGCAGATGCTGTGGCTGTTTTGGTGCTTGCTTTTTTGGTTGAGCGGGCAGCAGCAGCAGGTGCTTTTGAACTAAGCTGTTCAACAGCCATTGTCCAAAAATATTCATCTTTGCCTTGAGGGCAGCCTGCATTTTGCCAATTATAATATGCAGCTTCCCTAATGGCATTTTCGTTAAATTTTACCATGACTTACTCCAAATAAAAAAAAGTTCGTTTAAACAATATCTAATATACATATAAAAATTTATCCGTCAATACAGAATTGTAAATAAAAATTTTAATAAATAAGGAATTAAACTTGCATTTATAGAGATAAGAATTTATAGATTAAAAACAAGAAGGCTATCAGTTTAAATATTAGTTTTAAGGGTTATTGTATGGAAAATTTATTATCAAAAAGTGAAATGGAAGCTGTAATCGGCGGTGATCACGGTAATGTTTTTGCGGTTTTGGGTATCCATAAAGATAAAGGCAGCAAAAATATTTTTATTCGTGCTTTTCTTCCTCATGCTCGCTCGGTAGAAGTTCTTAAAAAAGATGATGGCAGTTCTCTCGGCAAAATGTCAAAATTAGATGAACGCGGTTTCTTTCAATTAAATCTTGGTAATGTAGGTGATGTGAATTATAAATTTAAAATTGAAAATGATGCCGGTATTTTTTATGAAACGGAAGACCCTTACCGTTTTATGCCGACACTGGGAGATATTGACGTTTATCTTCTGGGCGAAGGCAATCACCTTGAAATGTATAAAAAGCTCGGTGCCCATGTTGTTACGATGGATGGCGTCAAAGGCGTTAGTTTTGCCGTATGGGCGCCAAATGCCAAAAGAGTTTCGGTTGTTGGAAATTTTAACAATTGGGATGGGCGCTGCCATGTGATGCGTAAGTATCAGACATGCGGTGTGTGGGATATTTTTATTCCCGAACTTAAAGAAGGTGAAATTTACAAATATGAAATTAAAACCGAACAGAATTATATTTTGACAAAATCCGATCCTGTGGGCTTTTTTGCCGAACGCCGTCCGAATACGGCTTCTGTTGTATATGACCTTGGACATTATCATTGGAATGACGATGAGTGGATGCAGCATAATAAAAACCATAACGCTTTAGAGCGCCCGATGTCTATTTATGAAGTTCACGCCGGTTCATGGCGGCGTAAAGGCGAAAACGGAACCGAATTTTTAACTTATCGCGAATTGGCTGATACTCTGGTGCCTTATGTGACAAATATGGGGTATACGCATGTTGAATTTTTACCGCTGGCAGAACATCCTCTAGATGCTTCTTGGGGGTATCAGGTTGTTGGAATGTTTGCTCCGACCAGCCGTTACGGCACGCCGGATGATCTGCGTTATCTGATTGATAAATTTCATCAGGCGGGTATAGCCGTTATTATGGATTGGGTTCCGGCTCATTTTCCGAAAGATGCACATGGATTGAGTGAATTTGATGGCACGCATTTGTATGAACATGCCGATCCCCGCAAAGGCGAGCATAAAGATTGGGGAACAAAAATTTACAATTACGGCCGTACAGAAGTATTGAATTATCTTTGCGCCAATGCCTTGTATTGGATTAAGGAATATCATATTGACGGCCTGCGCGTTGATGCTGTTGCTTCTATGCTGTATTTGGATTACTCTCGCAAACCCGGAGAGTGGATACCGAATATTTACGGCGGTAATGAAAATTTGGAAGCAATTGCGTTTATTCGCAAAATGAATGAGCTTGTTTATGCTGCAAATCAATCTGCTTGTACCTGTGCTGAAGAGTCAACGGCATGGCCTATGGTGTCAAGACCGACTTCTATGGGAGGGCTGGGATTTGGATATAAATGGAATATGGGCTGGATGAATGACACGCTGAAATATATCAGCAAAGACCCTATACACCGTAAATATCACCATGGAATGCTGACATTCGGCTTGCTTTATGCTTTTAATGAAAACTTTATTTTGCCGATTTCTCATGATGAAGTTGTTCACGGCAAAGGTTCCATGCTTTCTAAAATGCCTGGAGATGAATGGCAGAAGTTTGCCAATCTTCGTGCTTATTATGGTTTTATGTATACCCACCCTGGAAAGAAACTTTTGTTTATGGGATGTGAGTTTGGGCAAGATTGGGAATGGAATAGTGCGGAAAGCTTGCGTTGGCACTTACTTGAATATCCGATGTATAAAGGTATGCAAAATTGTTTGCGTGACTTGAATTTGATGTATAAGGGCAATGCTCCGCTGTATGAAATAGATTTTGAATATACAGGTTTCGAGTGGATTGAGCACTCAAATGCCGCTGATAGCGTTATTTCTTATATCCGAAAGGGTAAAGAGGCAGGTGATTATTTGATTGTTGTCTGCAATTTTACGCCGGTTGTTCGTAAGAATTATCGTATTGGTGTTCCTGAAAATTGCTGTTATCAGGAAATTTTTAACAGTGATGATGTAAATTACTGGGGAAGCGGCGTTAAAAATGATGGTATTCGTCAAGCGCAGCAGCAAAATTGGAACGAACGTCCTTATTCTATAGAGTTAACTTTGCCTGCGCTGTCAACCATTGTTATTAAGCCAGTGCGATAATATATTATCACCGGAGGAACATTAATATGGCTGGACTAAAAGCACAATCTGGAAAACCATATCCTCTCGGCGCAGTTTATGACGGCGAAGGTGTAAATTTTTCTTTGTTTTCGGCAAATGCCGAAAAAGTTGAACTGTGCCTGTTTGATCAATCTGGAAGTAAGGAACTTACCCGCTTTGCCGTTTTGGAAAATGATAATAACATTTGGCATACATATATTGCGGGGCTTAAACCCGGACAAGTTTACGGTTACCGCGTTTATGGCCCTTATAAACCGGAGCAGGGTAAAAGATTTAATCCTAATAAACTGCTGTATGATCCTTACGGCAAAAAATTGGTGGGAAAACTGATTTGGCATAAAGCCATTTTCGGATATGATCCAGATAGTCCTGAAAAAGATCTGTCTTTCAATGAATTGGATAGCGCTCCTTATGTGCCGAAATCAGTAGTGGTCGATAATGATTCTTTTGACTGGGAAACAGATATTCATCCGTTTTGCCCGCCAAGCGATACAATTATTTATGAAACCCACGTTCGCGGTTTTACTCAATTGCATCCGCAGATTTGTGACGCCTATAGAGGCAGTTTTTTAGGTTTGGCTGAACTTCCTGTTGTTAATTATTTCAAATGGTTGGGCATAACTTCTTTAGAATTGTTGCCGGTTCAGTCTTTTTTAGCCGAAAAACATTTGCCGGCAGGTCAAAAGCAAAATTATTGGGGGTACGAAACTTTTAGTTTTTTTGCGCCTGAACAATCTTATTTAATTAAAGATGATATCAATGAATTTAAAACTATGGTGAAAACTTTTCACTCTAACGGTTTGGAAGTTATTCTTGATGTTGTCTACAATCACACGGGAGAAGGCAATCAAATGGGGCCTACTCTGTGTTACAGAGGTATTGACAACCAATCATATTATGCATTGAATCCAGAAAATCCGCGTTTTTACTATGACAGTACCGGTTGTGGAGCGACTTTTAATGCAGAAAATCCATATGTGCTGCGTTTGATATTAGATTCATTGCGTTATTGGGTTGAGGAAATGCATGTTGACGGTTTTCGTTTTGACTTAACTCCGACATTGTGCCGTCGTAAGAATAATTTTAGTCAAGAAAGCGGTTTTTTATATGCGGTTGAACAAGATCCCGTACTGCAAAAAGTTAAAATGATTGCAGAACCTTGGGATATTGGTTCCGGAGGATATCAGGTCGGTGCTTTTCCTGCGCGTTGGTTTGAATGGAATGACAGATTTCGCGATGTTGTTCGTCGTTTTTGGAAAGGCGATCAGTACCAAACAGCCGAAATAGCAAGCCGTATATCAGGATCAAGTGATATTTTTAATTATAATAACCGTAATATTTGGAGCAGTGTTAATTTTATTACGGCTCATGATGGTTTTTGTCTTAATGATTTGGTTTGCTATAACCAAAAACATAACTCAGCCAACGGGGAAGAAAATCGTGACGGCTCCAATTCAAATTGGAGTTGGAATTCCGGTAGTGAGGGCGAAAGTAAGGATGTTTTGGTAAATAATAACCGTATGGCGCGTATGCGGGCTATGATGGCAACCTTAATGCTGGCTTTCGGAACGCCGATGCTGCTTGCTGGAGATGAATTCAGGCATACGCAATTTGGCAATAATAATCCATATTGTCAGGATAATATTTTAAACTGGCTGGCATGGGAAGCAATCAGTAAAGAGGACACGGTTTTTACCCGCTATGTCAAAAAATTGATAGCTTTACGCAAAAAACTCAAAATTTTTAACAGACATCCATTTTTTAACGGAAAACCGGATGGAAATGAAATTAAAGATTTAACCTGGTACAGCGAACAGGGAAAAGAGTTTTGCGATGCCGATTGGTATGATGGCAACAGGCATAGCTTATCTTATTGTGTGCATAATGAAGATAAGTTTGTTTTTTGCATATTAAACAGTTCAAGTTCCGATATTGATTGGAAACTTCCTGTGTTGCCTTTTGCTAAATGGACATTGCTGTTAGACAGCGGCGGACGTTTTATAGAGCCTAAAAAATATAAATCCGGTGTTGAAATAAAAGTTCCGGCATGGGATGTTTTGTTGTTTGAAATAAAAAAATAAAGGCAGCTTTTTATGAATGAAAAACTAAGACTATTGGCTTCTGAAATAGGTGTGGCAACAGAATACAGCGATTCAGGATTGTGTGCCAGAACTTGTAGCGTTGATGACGAAACTTTGCGTTTTTTTATAGAAGAACTGGGATTTAAAGCCGGTAACGATGAAGAAATAGAACACTCTCTGCAACAAGTAAAAAACCGCCGCTGGCAGCGAATGTTAGAAAGTATATATGTTAGAAATGAAGAAAATTTATATTTTGATGCTGTTGTCGAAAACGATTGTCTTAATGAAAAATTTGATTTGAAACTGCTAAACAATCAAAATAAAAAAGCAGAGCAGATTTTGTTTGAAATCAATCCAACTGATGAAAATTATGGAAAATACACAAAGATTATTGTTAAAATAACATCTTCGTTGAAAATTGGTTATTATGATTTTGAATTTTCAATAGGAGGCCGAAAATATAAATCTGTTTTGGCGGTATCCCCATTGCGTTGTTATCAGCCGCAAATTTTGAATGAAAATAAGTTATGGGGATATGCTGTTCAGCTTTATTCTTTACGTAGCCGCCGAAATTGGGGAATAGGAGATTTTACTGATTTATCTGAATTTATAAAGATATGCGGGCGTTCGGGCGCTGATGTCGTGGGATTGAATCCTGTTAATGTTCCAAACCATTGTTTTCCAGAAGAAGCTAGTCCCTATCTTTCTGTAAGTCGTTTATTTTTGAATCCGATTTATATTGATGTGGAAAAAGTTCCTGAATTTATATCTGATGATATTGAAAATTTTCGGGATAAAATTTTAAAATTAAATGCTTCTGAGACTATTTTGTATGGTGAAGTTTATCCCTTAAAAATACAAGTTTTGGAAAAATTGTATTTAAGAATGCAAAATAATAAGGACCGTGTGAAAAGTTTTGAAAATTTTTGCAAAGAAAAAGGTGAAGAACTTGACAATTTGGCAGCATTTCAGTGCTTGTATGAACAAAAATGGCAAAACCATTGGGGCGGTTGGCGCGGATGGGAGAAAGAATATCAAACTCCGCATAGTGCTGCTATGCAAAAATATCGTTTAGCCAACAAAGAACGTATCGGATTTTTTAAATTTTTGCAATTCGAAGCATGGAGACAACTAAAATCAGCGGTTGATCAGGTATCTGCTTCCGGTTTGAAAATAGGAATATATCGTGATCTGGCAGTCGGTGTCGGACGTGATAGCGCCGAAGTATGGGGAGATAACGGGGCTTACCTCAAATCATCGGGAGCAGGCGCGCCGCCTGACGCGTTTTTTCCAACCGGACAAAAATGGAATTTGGGAGCCTTTCATCCAATAGAATTAAAAGAACGAGCTTATAAACCATTTATCAAAATGTTACGCGCGGCTGCTGAGGGAGCAGGGGCATTGCGTATTGATCATGTTATGAGTTTGATGCGTTTGTTTGTAATTCCGGAACAAGGAAACAAGTCTGGCACGTATATTTATTATAATTTTGCAGATATGCTTAATATAGTTGCGTTGGAAAGCCACTTGAACCACTGTATGATTGTAGGTGAGAGCATAGGCAATGTGCCCGATGGCTTTTTAGAGCGTATCGGTGAAAAAAATATATATTCAATGTCTGTTTTATGGGCAGAACGTTGGGATGCAGGTTGGGGTGATTTTAAACAGCCTGACCAGTATCCTGAAAAAGTTTTTGCTTCAATAGGGACTCATGACATGGCTCCGCTTAAAATGTGGTGGTTTGGTTATGATATTGCGCTTTCACGGCAATTGGAATTGACTAAAAACGATGAAGATATGTGCAATGCTTATCATAAACGTGAAGCAGACAGATGGAAATTATTGAATGCTTTGGATAAAGCTGGAGTTTGGCCGGAAGATAACCGTCGTCACGGAGATTATTTGTATGGTGAAAACTATCCGGAAGGAATTGAAGAAGCAACACACCGCTTTGTGGCGGCAAGCAAAGCCAAAGTGTTTTTGGTGCAGCCTGAAGATATTTTTCAAGTTGATAAATTGCAAAATTTACCGGGGACGGATAGGGATAAACATCCAAATTGGCGGCGCAAATTGCCTGTAAATTTGGAAGATATGGAAAAAAATCCGCTTTATATCCGCAATATTGCAGCAATTCATTGTGAGCGTTAATTGTGATTGTTAAGTAAAATCAAATTGTTATACTTGAATATATAAAAAAAGTGAAAATTATGAAAAAAATATCTTGACCAAATGTTTTTTTATATGTATATCTATCCCAGTCATAGCGATGGTCCCATCGTCTAATGGTTAGGACATCACCCTTTCACGGTGGTAATATGGGTTCGAATCCCGTTGGGATCACCAATACAAGCGGCAGGTATAAAAACCTGCCGTTTTGCTTTATTTACCAAGCCTTTCAGCGAGTTCGAATGTTGTAAATTTGAAAATTGCGTTTTGGGAAGTTTTTACGAACCAGTTTATGCAAAAGTCTTTATTTTTCAATCGGCAGACAAACGATTAAGTTCTACGCAGGAGGTGCACACTAAATGGATTTACACCGTTATACTTGGGGTAGAGTGTTAAATTAATTAAACTTAAAAAAGTAGGTTTTGTATCAATTTCTGCTTAAAAACCTTCATGAAACAGCATAACAAGTATTACCAAGTTGTTCGTTCCTCTACAATTAGTTTTCTTATTTGTTCGTTGCGTGCTTCTATGTGTAACATGATATTGTTATAAAATGTCCACCATTGGTCTTTCGTTTTTGGTAATATATTGTCTGTTGATATCCACTTTTCATCTATCGGTAATGTTTTTTTATTGTTTTCGCTTAATAAATCATAAACAGCCAAACAATCTTCGGTTACCCAATTATGTTTACCATCATAACTTTCATTCAAACAGAAAAATTTTGCATAATTTTTGAAACCTTTTTTTCCTTTGCCAAACATTTTGAAAAATTTTTTATCATTTTCTGATATATTAAATAACGGGTTATTATCGGCTGAAAAATTTTTTTAATAATTGATAATGTAATAAAAATATGTACAAATAAATACTATATTTGTACATATTTTGTCAATTTCTTGCATAAAATACAAAAAATGCTTTACTAGTGAGCAAAAATGCGATATATACTTAATTATAAGTAAAATTATTAATTAAATTTTTTTTTTATTATGAAAAAAGTGATAAAAATACAGAGCATGTTCGGTCACGAAATTATGGCTCTGTTGTTCGCCAAGAGTTTGAAGTTATCCGCCGTTATTATCCCCAACAAGGATAATAAGGAAGAATTTGAGAAAGAAGCCGCAAAAATTTACGACAACCTCTCGTTCTTCTACGACGTCAAGCTCATACCTTTTGAAGAAAAGGAGATGTATGAGCAGATGTCTTGGGACGTGATTAGCGATCTCAAAACAGGTAAACTCGCTGATGAGGCATGGGACGCATTCGCTAGCGCGAAGTTGACCCCGTGCAGAAGCACATCAGATTTGCCAAAGTTTGAATCTTTGAGCAATCTGAGCGGTACGCCAAATATATTGGTTGTTCCGCAAAAGCTTATCTCAGACGGCGAGTGCGGCGTTACGGCTGCTCAACAGTCTGTTAACCCCTCTGTATTCAACTTCCTGAAGGCAGAGGAAGCCCAACTGATTTTAGGACAGCACTTTAACAAAGTTGCTGATCTGGAGCTGGTAAAAAGGCTTGCCGAAGACTTCCAGATGTATGTCCCCGGAATGACCGAGGACGAGGAGGTCTTTGGAATCCGCGGCGTAAGACACTGTATGTACTATAATATGTACAGACAGTTGTCTTGCAGCGTTGGCATCGCCGGCACCCACACGTGGTATATGCTGGCAATGTTTCCGGAAATTCCACAAATCATTCTTTATAACAAGAATGGCGTGGAGCACTGGGAAGCAATCGCCGCCGCAGAACGTAAAAGCGGACGTGATATCTACGTTATCGGGTTCGATGAGAATACCGATATGGTAGAGCTCAGCAAGCAGATAAAAGAAACTTTCTTTTATCTGGTTGTGAAAAAGGGCTTCACCAATGTGGATTAAACTCCATCACTTAAAACAAAAAGAAAAGCCGCAACGTATGTTGCGGCTTTTTTTTGTACATTTTTTTCGGATTAATTTATCAATTTATATGTTTACACATAGCGTTCTCTTCCTTTCTTTGATTTCTGAAATAAGAATTTTGATAAAATTCTTTACATTTATCGTGTTTCGCCACAAATCAGCCTCAGATAAAATGATTATAGCAACGATTGTGCTATTCTATTTAAAAATTTTGGAATATAATATGATGAAAAATTCTTTAATTTTCAATTCACCGGATATCATTGTATTTTAATTTGATGTTTTTGCTTGACATTTTTAAATAATAAAGATATATCAATAGTCAATATACCCTTTAGGGGTATGTAAAAATGTTAAAAACAGAGGAAAAAATGCATAAACACGATTTACAAATTGACAGCCCAAACAATGAACATTCTCATCATCACCATCATCATGGGGAAGTAAGCGAAAAGACAGTGAAGTATCTTTTGATATCTTTTATCATAAATATGCTTCTTACTTTTGTTGAAATAGCCGGAGGTATAATAGCGGGAAGTGTTTCGCTTATCGGTGATGCTTTGCATAATATGTCCGACGCTTTTTCAATTTTGATTGCGGTTATAGCATTTAAGATAGGCCGCCGTAAAGCCAATGGCAAATTTACTTACGGATTTAAGAGAGCAGAGAGTATAGGCGGATTTGTAAATTTGATTCTTTTGTTTGTTGCCGGTGTTTATTTGGCTGTTGAAGGTGTTGGACGGTTGCTCTCTCCGGAACCGATTGACGGCGGAATAATTATTTGGGTTTCGATATTGGCTTTGATTATTGATAGCGCGACTGCTAAACTTTCGCATCATGGTTCAGATAAAAATACCAATATGCGCATGGTCTTTTTGCATAATTTGGCTGACGCACTGGGGTCTGTCGGCGTAATTGTTTCAGGGCTGTTTGTTATATATTTTGATGTTTATTGGATTGACGGCACAGTTGCTCTTTTGATAGCCGCATATATGATTTATCAATCTGTTATTGCTTTTCCGAAATTGGTTGAGCTGCTGATGAATGCTGCGCCGGAAGGATTGAATTTAGAAGCCCTGCAAAAAGATTTGAGCAATCTCGAAGGTGTGAAAAATGTTCATCATCTGCATGTTTGGTGCATTAGTGAAGATGCTGTTTCTTTAGAATGCCACATGGTTGCCGATGATACGGAATTGGCGCATAAAGCAGCGCATTTGTTAGATGAAAAATACGGTATAGAACATTGCAATATCCAAATTGAAAAATGTAATGACTGTAAAAGTTGTGATTTATAAGCAAAATAAAAAATGTAATTTTTTTTGTTAGAACTCTTGAAAAGGACAAACTGATCACCTACCTGAATTAATAGATGATGAATAAAAAATCACCAATTCAGAAAAGGAGATAAAAATGTCTGATTCAAATATTGTTCGTAAAGAAAACAGCCATAATGCTCCGACGCACTTTGGCTATCGCAAAGATTTTAATGATTTGGTAAATAACTTTTTTAATGGTTGGTTTGATTTGCCGTTGGCATCGGAAAACCAGTCGTTCAAAAATATAGAGCCGAAGGTTGAAATTTCGGAAAATGAAAATGATGTTACCGTTTGTGCCGAAGTTCCGGGAATGTCTGAAAAAGATATTGACTTGGAAGTTTCTTCCGATGGATATTTAACAATTTCCGGTGAAAAGAAACATGAAAAGAAAGAAAAAGGCAAGGGAAGTTATTTTTCAGAAATTTCTTACGGTTCATTTAAACGGACAATTCCATTGCCATGGGAGTTGAAGTTTGACGATGCAAAAGCTGATTTTGAAAACGGTATGTTAAAAGTTTATATTCCAAAATCAACCGAGGAAAAAGAACGCCGTAAAAAAATAGCTATTAACCGTAAATAAGGCATAAAAAAACAGAAAAAAAGCTCCGATTTAGGAGCTTTTTTTTGTCTTTGCATTAAAACAAACCGGAGATAATGCCATTATTGTCAACGTCTATGCTTTCCGCTGCCGGATGAGCAGAAAGTCCGGGCATTGTCATAATGTTTCCGGTTAAGATAACAGCAAATTCGGCTCCGGCTGATAAATGTACATCTTTAACCGGCAGAGTAAAATTGCACGGTGCACCGATAAGTTTCGCATCTGCTGAAATCGAATTTTGAGTTTTTGCAATGCAAACAGCAAGCTTTTTATATCCGTTATTTTCAATTTCGGTAATTTTTTGTAAAGCTAAAGAACTGTATTCAACATTTTTTGCATGATAAATATGGGTTGCAATAATTTCTATTTTTTGTTTTATAGACATCTCGTTTGTGTATAAAGGGTGATAATTGTTATTTTGCAGCGAAATTGCTGCAATTTCTTTTGCCAATTCTTCAGCGCCTTTGCCGCCGTTTTCCCAGCTTGAAACTTCAATTGCTTTAATATTTTCCTGTGTGCACAGATTTTTTAATGTTGCGATTTCATTTTCTGTGTCGGTAACAAATTTATTTATAGCTACAACGGCCGGCACACCATATTGACGAATATTTTCAATGTGTGTTTTCAAATTGGCAAAACCTTGGTGCACGGCAGCTATGTTTTCAGCTTTTAAGTTATCTTTTGCAATTCCTCCGTGCATTTTTAATGCGCGGATTGTTGCTACGATTACAATGCCGTCAGGTTTAATTTCAGCAGCCGGACATTTAATGTCCAAGAATTTTTCAGCGCCTAAATCAGCGCCAAACCCAGCTTCGGTTACAACATAGTCGGCGAGATGAAGAGCTGTTTGAGTGGCAATAATGCTGTTGCATCCGTGGGCAATGTTGGCAAAAGGTCCGCCGTGTACCAAAGCCGGAGTTTTTTCCAATGTTTGTACAAGATTGGGTTTCAGAGCGTCTTTTAACAGTGCGGTCATTGCTCCCGAAGCTTTGATTTCTTCAGCTGTAACGAAGCGTCCGTCTTTTGTTTTGCCGATAACTATTTTATTCAAACGCCGTTTAAGATCAGCAATGTCTTTAGCTAAACAAAAAATAGCCATAATTTCACTGGCAACACTTATGTCAAAATGATCTATGCGCGGTTCTCCGTTAATAGCTCCGCCCAGAGCTGTTTCAACAGTGCGCAATGCGCGGTCGTTTAAGTCTAAGCAGCGGTGCCAAAATATGTTTTCCGGATCAAGATTTAGCAAATTTCCTTGCTTTATGTGGTTATCAATCATAGCGGATAACAAATTATTCGCCATTGTGATGGCATGAATATCTCCGGTAAAATGTAAATTTATGTCTTCCATAGGTACAATTTGAGCATATCCGCCGCCGGTGGCTCCGCCTTTTATACCAAAACAAGGTCCCATTGATGGTTCACGCAGGGCCAACATAGCGTTTTTTCCGATATAGCGCAGTCCGTCTGCCAATCCGATGGATATGGTCGATTTTCCTTCTCCGGCCGGCGTCGGTGTCATGGCCGTAACGAGGATAAGTTTTCCTTTTTGCTTGTTTTGCGATATGCGTTTTAATCCTTCATAACTGATTTTAGCCTTATATTGTCCGTATAATTCCAGTTCATCGGATTTTATGCCGATGTTTTTTGCAATCTCTGAAATAGGTGACATTTTGTTTTGTTGTGAAATTTTAATATCTGTAAGCATATTATGTTCCTATGTTGATAAATATCACTATTAAAAACAGTTCTGAAAATAAAAATCAACCCCATAAACTTGCAAAGGTATTTAATTGCAAAATTTTTGGAGAAAATTAATTTTTTATTTTTCGGGAAAGAACCAACAGATAAACTGCCGCAAAAATCATAACGGCGATGCTTCCTAATTGATTTGATGTTATGTCCGTAACTATTCCCATAATTAAAGGAAAAATTGTGCCTCCGAAAATTCCCATAATCATCAAACCCGAAATTTCATTTTTCTTTCCATGCATATCATGCAGAGCCTGTGCAAAAATAATAGGAAACATATTAGCATTGCCATATCCGATAAAGGCTAAGCAAATATAAAGAGGTATTTTTTCGTCAAATAGAAATAATCCCCCCATTGCAATCAGCATAAGAGTTATACTGGCAATAAAGAAATGGTGGGCGGAAAAACGAGGCAAAATCCATGCCCCTGAAAACGAGCCGATTGTTCTGAATAAAAAATAAATACTAGTTGCATAACCGGCTTCAGTCAAAGGAACATTAAGCTTTTGCATTATAAGTTTTGGAATGGATACATTGATTCCGACATCAATACCCACATGACAAATAATGCCGACAAAATATAAAAATACGGTAAGCCTTCCCAATAATGAAAAACATTCCTTAAAAGTTGAAACCTGTCCGATTTCTTCTTCCTGAATTTTTTCACGTGACAGCATAGCAATAGATAATATGCAGATAATCAAAAAGAAAGGAAACAATATCTGCCAGCTGTTAAAATGTATAACGCTCCATCCTGCTAAAATCGGAGCGATAAAAGAGGCGCATGATTTTACAAATTGTCCGAACGTCAATGCTCCCGATAAATTTTTTCCGCTTACAATATTGGATAACAAAGGATTAACCGAAACTTGCATAATTGTGTTTCCAATTCCGAGTAAAGAAAATGAAATCATAATAACGACTAAATTATAATCGATAAGCGGTATAGCCAGAGCTAACGTTGTTACCCACAAACTTACGATAACGGTTTTTTTTCGGCCGATTTTATTCATTAGCAAACCGGTTGGAACGGCAAAAATTAAAAACCAGAAAAAGACCATAGAGGTGAAAAAATTAGCCAAAGTGTCGGAAAGTGCAAAATCGGCTTTGACATAATTTGTGGCAATACCGACAAAATCAACGGCTCCCATTGCAAAAAATGCAAACATAACGGGAATTAATTTACGAACAGTTCTATTCATTTTGTCCTCCTTTTTCATATTTTGGCCAAGCGCCGGCGCGCGTGCAGACAAAAGCAGAAGTTTTAACTGCAAATTCGTGTGCTTGTGTCAGGCTTTTTCCTCTTAACAAACTATATATGAAAGCTGCCGAAAAAGAATCTCCGGCACCAACGGTGTCGCAAACTTGTACTTTGGGAGTAGGCAGATAAGATTTTTCATCGGGGGTATAAATAATGCTGTAATTTTCACCGGCTGTGAAAATCAAATATTTAAGATTGTATTTTTTGATTAAAAAGCGGCATATATCTTCATCATTACCGGTTTGAAAAAAGAGTTTTTTGACGATTTTTATTTCGTCATCGTTGATTTTAAAAATATTAGAAATTCGGAGCAATTCATCAATAAGTTCAGCAGAATAAAAATTGCCGCGTAAATTAATGTCAAACAGTTTGAAAGAGTTGTTCGGGGCGCATTTAAGCAGTTTTTTTATGGTTTGTGCCGAGTGGCTGTTTCGCAGCGCCAAAGTTCCGAAACATACGGCATTGGCTTTTGAAACGATTTCTTCAGCTTCTTTGCTTAAATTTATATGATCCCAAGCTGTTCCTTCGACAATAGTGTAGCTTGGAATACCATCTTTTAAAACAACTTCCACAATTCCTGTCGGAAAATCGTTGCGTTCAATAATTCCTTTAATTCCGCTTTTGCCCAATTCCTCTAAAATTTCATCGCCTAAAGCATCTTTGCCGACAGCGCTGATTGCATAGCCTTCCGCACCAAGCTGAGTTGCGTTATATACAAAATTTATCGGAGCTCCGCCGGCTCTTTTCCCGCTGGGAAGCATATCCCACAGCAATTCGCCGATACCGACGATAACAGGACGGACAGTCGTATTCATGGCAATTCTCCTTATTTATATTAAATAATTATACTATAATTATATTCCAAGACCTTAAATCTGAAATTAATGCTCCCATGCTAAAGTTTTACAAGGAATTTGTACATGCCTGTTTTTTGCTCCGCCGTCTGCCGCACGGATAATTTCTTTGCAAAAAGCGTAAGATGGCAATTTGTCATAGTGTTCTAAAGCCGATTTTATACAGTCTAATTTGAAATTGTCGGCAGCTGACTGTGCTTTATATATTTTATTGATAGCATATCGACGGCAGATTTTTTGTCCTTTCTTATCGAAAGTTCCTGTCAATTCTTTAATTTTTTTGTTTATTTCAATTCTGTAGTTGTTAAAGTTGCTTTCCGGTAAAATTTGCCCGATGCTGCGTTCGCGGACTAACCGTTCATAAAGCAGATTGATATAAGTTGAGCGGAAAGATAATTTTTTTAGCAAATCATCACTTTTAAAAGCAAACGCCCATTCATTTAATGCTGTAACTTCTTTGTCGATTTTTGTATTTTGCATTTGAATGATTTTTAGCGGCATTGAAGCGTACAATCTTTTTATTGTCGGATTGGAACATTGCGTGCTGTCAAAAAAACGGTTTAATGTTTGAATATCTTCAGCCCTGAAATCTTTATAAGTAATTTGACGTTCGATAAAAGTTTCAAAATTTTTAACAAAATTTTCGGAAACGGGAGTATTATAGCGGCAAGCGGTTCCGATACTTTGCAGGGTTTGTCCCAAAAAAGAAACATCAACATTTTGAGCAGGGTTTTGAATGTTATCAAAAAAATCACGCTGTTCACTCAGGCGGCAGTAACGCCTGTTTAGTATTACTTCCAGCGGATAAAAGCTTATTTCTGTACTTTTGGGAGCCAAATATGCAAAAAGGCCGACAAAATTTTGGCAGCCTTTTTGTGTCATATTTTCGGCGGATAAAACATAATCTTCCATAATTCGGTTTGCTTCCGAATAATCATAAATATTATCTTTATTGCAAACCAAATTATCGAAGCTGTATTTTGTTTCCGCAAAATCCATATTAATATCCGTTATAAGGAATAACGCGTGCACGGGATGAGCCGTCACCATATAAAACCATGCAGCGCTGTCCGTTTGCCAACAAGACATCATTGCCCTGAGTAACAGTTACAACACCGCCGTTGTCAAGCTGAACAACGTATTCGTAACCGGATTGGCTGGATAATCCGCCTTGAGCCAAATTGCCGGCGGCTCCGCCTAACAAAGCCCCTCCGACAGCGCCTAAAATTCCGGCGGTTGAGCCTTTGCCTATTTGCGATCCTGCAACGCCGCCTGCTAAAGCTCCGACGGCAGTTCCGGCAGATTTATCGCTGTCGCGTACGGTAATGTTGCGAACGGAAATAACAGTCCCTTTTAAAGCTCTGGTTACAGAACCGACAGCTGAAGAATCATACTGGTTTGCGCCGATATCCGTAGCGCAGGCTCCCATCATCAACAATGCCGGAATAATCAAAATCAATGCAGTCTTTTTCATTTTATACTCCTTAATTTATCATTTGTTACATATTAGCAACACTTCATTTTTTGTCAATGCCGTACTGGACAATTTAAGATAAGTATTATATATTGCATGCGGTTAAAAATTTTTTATAACAGGAAAAGGCTAAAATGTTAAAAAGAACAAAAATTGCAAAACTTCTCAAGTCGGAAACTGCGCTTGACGAAGTACTGGTTAAAGGTTGGGTTAAAACTCGCCGTGATTCTAAAGATTTTATGTTTATAGAGCTCAATGACGGCTCTTGTCTGAAAAATATTCAAATTATCGCCAATAACACTTTAGCCAATTATAATGATTTGAAAAAATTAACAACAGGGTCTTCATTAGCAGTAAGAGGAACTTTGCAGGATTCTCTCGGCAGCAATCAAAAATATGAAATCAAAGCGGAAGAAATTATAATTTATGATATTGCCAATGATGATTATCCGTTGCAAAAGAAAAAACACACTGATGAATATTTGAGAACAATTGCCCACTTGCGTCCGCGTACAAACAAATATGGTGCGGCTTTCCGCATTCGTTCGGAATTATCTTATGCGATTCACGAATTTTTTCATTCCCGCGGATTTCGCTATGTTCACACGCCGATTATTACAGCTTCTGACTGTGAAGGCGCCGGAGAAATGTTTCAGGTGACCACCCTTGATTTGAATAATGTTCCGAAAACCAAAGACGGAAAAGTTGACTATTCTCAAGACTTTTTCGGAAAAGAAGCTCGTTTGACCGTTTCGGGACAGCTCAACGGCGAAATGTATGCTATGGCTTTAGGAGATATTTATACTTTCGGTCCCACTTTTAGAGCTGAAAATTCAAACACAACCCGCCATGCGGCAGAATTTTGGATGATTGAACCTGAAATGGCTTTTGCAGATATTAACGATGATATGGATCTGGCTGAAGATATGGTTAGATATTGTGTTAAACACGTGCTTGCTCATTGTCCGGAAGATATTGAATTGTTTGAAAAATTTGTTGCTCCGGGGCTGCAGGATACGTTGAATACCATCATAAACGAACCTTTTGCGCGCATTACATACAGCGAAGCTATCGAAATTATGAAAAATTCAAAACAGGAGTTTGAATATAAGCCTGAATACGGTGTCGATATGCAAACTGAACATGAGCGCTTTTTAGCTGAGAAACATTTCAAACGTCCGGTTATCGTCCGTGATTATCCAAAAGAAATTAAGGCATTTTATATGCGGATGAATGATGACAATAAAACCGTTGCCGCTATGGATGTTTTGGTTCCGGGAATTGGCGAACTTATCGGAGGATCTCAGCGTGAAGAACGTTATGATCGTTTGGTTGCGCGTATTAAAGAATTAGGTATGAAAGAAGAAGATTATTCGTGGTATTTGGATTCTCGCCGCTATGGTTCCGTTCCTCATGCCGGCTTTGGTTTGGGTTTTGAACGTATGATGTTGCTTTTGACCGGAATTGGCAATATTCGCGATGTTATTCCTTTCCCGAGAACTCCGAAATCAGTAAGCTTTTAGGAGATATATATGAAATATTTGCTGTTGCTTTTGATGTTTTTTTGTAGTGTGTCCGCGGCTTTTGCTCAAACTCAGGCGGTTGCCGATGAGCGCATAATGGTTATTGTTCCGCCGGAAGAAGAAAATGTCGAAAGCAACGCAAATATGCCCACTTGTGACAATCAACGCGTGATTGCTGATGTAAAAGAAGCAATCACAGCTTATCTGCAACAGCATAATTCAGGCTCTATCATTGAAAAACGTAAACGGAATCTGGTTGTGAAGAATATTGACAAATACACAGAAATTCCGGTTGCGGAATTTGATAATTCGCAAAATTATCTGGTTGCCAATGAATTGGTTATGACTAAAATTAACCGTAAAGTCAAAGAACAGAATTTGCGGCTTTGCGTCGGCGAAGGAAAAGTTCCCGTTTATCTGCTGATATATCCGGAAGATTTCGGTTACCGCGTGCAAATCATTAATTTTATCAGCCCCGGAAAAAACGGAAATGAATTTTCGGTTTTCTATGCGCCGGAAGTAAAGCAATACGATAACTTCGAAAATTGATTTTTACTATTGAATTTTTATAAAAAACGCATATAATCTTTCTCTGTTAAAAGAAAGAAGGTCGATTTATTTTGAGTAACAATTCTTCAGTAATGGTTATTAAGCCGAGTTCCAATCTGCCTTTGGTGGTAGAAAACAACGGCTTGGTTTCATATCTTGAAAAAATCAAAACTTTTCCGGTCTTGAGCGATGAAGAAGAACAATCGCTGGTATTGGATTTTAAGAAAAACAACAATCTTGCAGCTGCACATAAATTGGTGTTGTCGCATTTGCGTTTGGCTGCCAAAATAGCTTTGACATACCGCCGTTACGGTTTGCCAATGGCAGACATTATTTCTGAAGCAAATATCGGTTTGATGCAGGCGGTTAAAAAGTTTGATTTGGATAAAAAAGTTCGCTTGTCGACCTATGCTATCTGGTGGATTAGGGCGGCAATCAATGATTTTGTCTTGCGTTCTTGGTCTTTGGTAAAGATAGGCACAGTCGCTGCTCAAAAAAAGCTTTTTTATAATTTGAACAGAATTAAAGCTCGTTTAGGACTTTATGAAAATAAGGAATTGGAACCGGCAGTAGCTAAACAAATAGCCAATGAGTTGGTTGTTGACGAGCAGGATGTTGTAGAAATGAACCGCCGCTTGGGAGGCGATAGTTCATTGAATGTGAATGTCGGCGATGAAGATGATGTTGAACGGCAAGATCTTCTGGTCGACAACCGCCAAAATATTGAAGCGAGCCTGGCTAATCGTCAGGAAGCCAGTTACAAACATGGTATTTTGATGTCCTGCATCAATTTATTGCCTGAACGCGAAGCTTATATAATAAAAAATCGTATGCTTTCTGATATGCCGCAAACTTTGGAAGACATAGGCACTAAATACAACATCAGCCGTGAACGTGTTCGTCAGTTGGAAAAAAAGGCTTTTGATCATTTGTCAGAATTAGTGCGTGACAAAATGGCTCAGGCTGCTTAACTGAAAAAAGGGCAAGCTAATGTCGGACGGCGAAAATATGCAACAATTCGACTTTGAAGGTACAGTTCAGCCAACGGAAGTCAAAGGCTATGCTTATAAAAATATTTTCTCACCGAAAGAATCTATTGCCGAAATGCCTAAACGTATGGAAGAACGCATAAAAAGAGTTCGCAAAATGCGAAAAAATAATATTTTTGCTGAATCTTACAAAGCGCCGAAAGTTTTAAATGACTGATTTTATACAACGGTTAATAGATTCTTTGGTTTCTGCTCAAATTGATTCGCCGCGCCTTGAATTGCGAATGATGATTGCTGATTTGCTGCACTGCGATGTCAATGAAATAAGTCTTAACCTCGACCTATCCTCCGAACAAGGTTCTAAACTTAAAGATATGGTCGCTCGCAGAGTGAAACATGAGCCCTTGGATAAAATTCTGGGGTACAGAGATTTTTATAAATATCGATTTGTAGTTAATGACGATGTTTTATCGCCTCGTCCTGACAGTGAAGTTATAGTAGAAGAGGCTATTACTTTATGTAAGAAAATCAAGCCCGATTCTATATTGGAATTAGGTGTTGGTTCAGGGTGTTTGATTCTTTCGGTGTTAGGAGATTTTCCTGAATTGTTAGGAGTAGGTATTGACAAATCGGAAATGGCTTTAAAAATTGCTGCTGCAAATGCGGAAAATCTAAATTTATCTGCTCGTGTGCAATGGAAACAAACAAATTATTTTTCAGACGATTTGCCCAGAGAAAATTTTTCAATAATAATCAGCAATCCGCCATATATACCTCATAATGATATAGAAGGATTAGATACAGAAGTAAAAAAATATGATCCTATATCAGCGCTTGACGGCGGGACAGATGGTTATGATCATTATCGAAGGCTGGCTGAAATAGCACCGGATTTATTGAAAGAAAATGGTTATTTTTTGCTCGAAGCGGGAATAGGACAGGCCAACAAAATTGTTGAATTGTTTGAACGGCAAGGTCTGGTTTTATATAAAAAAGTGCGTGATTTGTCCGGCGTAGAACGCTGTGTAATAATGAAAAAATAAGTTGCAATTAATAAAATTATTAGTATTATGCAACCATGACTTTCCGGATTAATCCGGTGTTTTTAAGATTTCCGTCTTATAGAAAATAGTTTTTGATTTTGGAAGCGCCTGAATGAGGTGCTTTTTAACCCTTGCATAGTGGTATTTTATACATGAAAAAAATAAATAACAGGTATCGTAACAACAATAATAACAATAACAGTTCAAGCAGCGCAATTTATTCTCTTAATTATAAATTTGACAGCAATTCCATTGCCGGAAAAATCAGCGGAACAGCGCTTGATTTGATAAAAAGGTATAATGATTTGGCTAAAGATGCACATAGCAATAATGACTATGTTACAGCTGAAATTTTTCGCCAGTATGCAGAGCATTACCGCAAAATAGTGACTGAAATCAATGAACGCAAAAATGCTCGTGAGCAACAGGACGGTAATATGAATACTGTGTCGGCTGCAGCGGAAGCAGCAACTCAACAGACAGCCGTGGAAAACGAAGAAAAAACAGATTCCGAAAACAATAAAACAATTGTTCAAAGTGTAACCGAAACAAAAACTGTTTTGGAAACTGAAAAAACAAAAGTCGAAGAAACTCAAGAACAGACACAAAAAGAACCGATTGCCGAAACTACCATTGCCGAGAAAAAGCCGGCAAGAAAAACATTCCATGTTATTGAAATTAATAAAACTCAAACGGATGAAGCACAAGCAGTTTCCGACAATACTCCGACAGTAAAACCACGAAGAACATACCGCAGAAGAACAGTTGCTGCAGCCCCTGCCGCTGAAGCTTAAAAAAGGAATTATAAATGTTTTTTCTGTATGCCTCATTAATTATCGCAACAGCTTGTTCTGTAATTACCCAAAGGACATTAGTTGGATATAACCATGTTCATTGGCTGTTGAAATTAGCTGTATTCGGAGTTTTTTTTGCTTCTTGGTGCGCCCCTTTGATCTTGGGTATACTCAGACGCAAAATGTGGTTGGAAACAGAACTCATTAATTTTCTTACTCCTTTAGGGTATATTTGCTTTGGTTTTGTTTTTATTCTATTTGTCATGCTGTTTTTGCGTGACGGTTTTTGGTTTGTTTTTTATCGGATTTGGGGACATTCGGAAAACTGGAATCCTGTTAATATTGCAGCATTGACCAAAGCTAATATTGTTACTGTTATTTTAGCGGTTGTTGTTTCCTCATATGCATATTATGAAGGGACAAAACTTCCTCAAATTAAAAAAATTGAATTAACAAGTGATAAAATCAAATATCCTGTTACTTTGCTGCAAATTAATGATGTGCATTTGCATGGAAGCAAGCCGGTTGCAGCCGTTAGAAAACTTGTAAATTTAGCAAATTCTTTACTGCCGGATATAATTGTTATGCCGGGGGATATTATTGATGATTCGGTTGGAAATTTAGCTCAACATCTGCAAGAGTTAGCAAAATTGCAGGCTAAATACGGAGTTTACGTTTCTGCCGGCAATCATGAATATTATAATGGTTTGATTCCCTGTCAATGGCAGTTTCAGCAGATGGGATTTAATTTGTTATCTGAAAACGGACAGCAAATTGAAGAGACAGGACTTTATTTAGCAGGAATTCCTGATAACCCTTCCAATCGGCAAAAAAAAGACTATCCGCAAATATTGCAAAACAGTCTTCCTAATATGTACAAAATATTATTGGCGCACAATCCTTCTTTAGCAAAAGATTACTTAAAGCTAGGCTTTGACCTGCAGTTGTCGGCACATACCCATGGCGGACAGATTTTCCCATTTCATATTTTGGTTAAAGTCGCCAATAAATATTTGTCGGGTAAGTACAATATTGACGGCAAGGTTTTGTATATTTCTAACGGCGCCGGCTATTGGGGACCTCCGATGCGTTTGTTTGCTCCGTCGGATATTACATTGATTACCTTAAAACCGAAGAAATAAAATAAAAACAGCATTTTTCAATGCTGTTTTTATTTTCGGATAAGCAGAGCGTTTCTTTCCCAAAAAACGCCGTCAGAATATCCTTGAATGGAATTATTTTGTTTAGCCAGTTCCAAGCGTTTTTCAGCCCAAATGCAATAATTGGGATTTTGTTCAATCCCGACAAAACGGCGGTTGAGTTTTGCTGCGGCAACAGAGGTTGTTCCCGAACCGAGAAAAGGATCAAATACTATATCGTTTGGATTTGAACTTGCCAATATCAGTTTGGCGATAAGTTTTTCTGGTTTTTGAGTGGGATGTGCTGTGTTTTCCGGCATAGACCAATACGGAATTGAAATATCATCCCAAAAATTTGAAGGGCATGTGTTGCGAAAACGTCCGTTTTCAGTTTCTTCCCAGTCTTTAGGCTGTCCGTTTTCTTTATAAGGAGCCAAAACCCGTCGTCTGATTTTTACGGCATCAAGATTGAATGTATATTCATCTCCCATGGTTGCAAACCAAATATCTTCCATGCCGTTTTTCCAGTTTTTTAAGGCGCCTCGTCCTTTTTCCCGCTGCCATGTAATGCGGTTTTTTATCTTTAAATAACGTTCTAAAACAGGACCGATAACCAGACTTGATTTCCAATCGCAGCAGACATAAATTGAAGCGTTAGGTTTTAAAAGCGGAATGGCTTTTTCCAGCCAGCCGATAGTATATTGTTCATATTCTATATTATCTGTTTGTGAAAATTTTGCGCCATGATAATCTTTGTTCAGATTGTACGGAGGATCAACAATCATTAAGTCAACAAAAGATTTCGGCAATTTTTCCATCACTTTCAAACTGTTGCCGAGAATAGTGTGATTTATTATTTTATCTGTTGTCGTTTTACGGGTGACGGAAATGCAGCGTTTAAGGTATTCTGCTCCTTCCGCAATGCTGATATCAATGGTTTTGTTTTTTGGTGATTTCATTTCTTTCCCCGTTTTTTTATCAATAACAAACAAAATATAAAAAGCCAAGTTTTTTTATTTGACAGTTAGTGTAAAATTTACTTTGAAATTAAAAAAATATTTATGGCAAAAATGTTTTAACAGCTTGCAAAATAAAATACAGCAGTTAATATTCTTTCACAAAAGAGGAGTGCCAATGTATTACAGTTTATTTGAAATCTTTTCAGTCGGAATCGGCCCGTCAAGTTCACATACGGTCGGACCGATGAGAGCTGCAAAACGCTATGTCGATAATTTGAAAAAAAATGCCGATATTAATGCTGCAAAACACGTTAAAGTTACTTTATATGGTTCTTTGGCGTTAACCGGTGTCGGGCATGGAACATTAAATGCTGTTGTTTATGGTTTAATGGGACTGGAGGCTCAATCGCTGGATCTTGAAAAAGATTATATCGGAAAAGTGAAAAGTGAACATAAATTAAATTTGGGTGGAAAAAATATAATTGATTTTGATTTTGATGAAGATATTGTTTTAGAGAAAAAAATATTTTTACCAGAGCACTCAAACGGAATGAAATTTGCCGCATTTGATGCTGTCGGAAATCTTCTTTTGGAAGAAACTTATTTTTCAGTCGGCGGCGGAACAATTGCTCGCCAAGATGAAATGGCTCAGCGTATTGAACGCCAACCATATGATGTTCCTTATCAGTTTAACAGCTGTCAGGAATTGTTGGATATGTGTCATAAAGACAAACTGAGCATTACCGAACTTGTGTTGAAAAACGAAGAAGCCTTAAATTCACCTGAATCGGTGCAAAAAAATATTTTGAATTTGGCAAATATTATGCAAGATACGGTCAGCCGCGGTATAAAAACCGAAGGCATATTGCCGGGAGGGCTGAAATTAAAACGCCGCGCTGCGGGAATATATGCGGATTTGGCGGAAAAATTTTCTGAAAATAATGTCGATGCTTTAATGATTATAGACTGGATAAATTTATGGGCTTTTGCCGTAGCAGAAGAAAATGCTGCTGGCGGAAAAATCATAACTGCTCCAACTATGGGATCAGCAGGTGTTTTGCCGGCAGTAATGCGTTATTATCAACGTTTTGCTATTCAAAAATCTCCTTACAGCCGCGAAAAAGCCGATATTGTCTTTCTGACAACAGCATCGGCGATTTGCAGTCTATGCTTCCATTTCGGGAGCTGAGGTTGGCTGTCAGGGAGAAATCGGAGTGGCTTGTTCAATGGCAGCAGGGGGACTGGCAGCCGTTTTGGGTGGAAATTTACGCCAAATCGAAAATGCAGCCGAAATTGCCATGGAACACAATTTGGGGTTAACCTGCGATCCTATTAAGGGATTGGTGCAGGTTCCATGTATCGAACGCAATGCTATGGGGGCGGTTAAAGCTGTTAATGCG
>SAMEA3663124__coassemble_67_pt1 | contig 38213 bp, 38 predicted proteins | sample SAMEA3663124__metabat2_low_PE_007 | metagenome-assembled genome bin SAMEA3663124 (sample SAMEA3663124) | pig gut metagenome | biome: pig gut; feature: pig-associated habitat; material: faeces | place: Denmark | collected 2012
TTGCGCTTTTTTATGGTAGCCGGATTGTTATACTTTTTTGGAGAATCAATAAAAAAATTTATCGAAAAACATTTTAATTTGCTTTCGATTTTGTTTTTTATTTTATTGTTCGGCGGTTTTCTGCTGATAAAATATTTATAAATCAGTCTTTGTGGCGGAAAGTAATGCGTCCTTTTGTCAGATCATAAGGGGTCATTTCAATATCCACTTTGTCGCCAACCATAACTCTAATGCGGAATTTGCGCATTTTTCCGGCAGTCATGGCAAGAATTTCAACGCCGTTTTCAAGTTTTACGCGAAACATGGCATTAGGTAATTTTTCGATGACTTCACCAGTCAGTTCCAAAAGTTCTTCTTTCATTAATTTTCCTTAATTTTTTTTAATGTTATTGGCATAGTGTATAATACGTAAAATTGTTTTTTGCAAATTATTTCTTTATTTTCTCCGTAAAAAACCTTTTTGTTAGGCAATGTTTAACTTGATGATGCTATATTTAAATGTAAAGGAGAGATGATATATGCAAAAAATATGTCAGATGACAAAAGAAAATTTTAATTTCGCTTTAGCCATGGAAAAGTTAAACAGTGAAAAAGTTGCTTTTGTAAAATGCGATAAAGTTTCAAATAACAGTGTTTGGCGCTTGTGCGCAGCGGACGGAACAGAATTGGCGGTGACAGACAGCCGTGGTCTGGCATTTTTTGTTGCCCGAAAATATGATCTTGTTCCTCAAAGCGTGCATTGATTTTTGAGAAAAAAACAGCGATTTCTGTTTATAATAAGGCAATTTGTTTTACTTTTTCGTGGGAGTGCTATATTATATAATATATTAAAATCATGGCAGAGAGGCTGAAATATGACAGAAAAAACATCTCTTAAAAATGAAAAAGTAGAAGATTATTTATTGATTAAACTAATTAAATTAGGAAAATTTTTCTTCAGCTATAATGGCAAAATTAAACGTTTAAAATATTTTTTCGGCAGTGTTGTTCTTAAAATTTTTTCATTGTCGCTTTTGGTGCTTAAAAATTATTTTTTAGTCAGTTTTATAATTCTTACTTTAATTTACAGCCAGTTGGCTTTGATCCAAAAACGAAGCCGTGATATAGGTAGCAGCGGAACTATATATTTGTTGTCAATTCTATTGCTATGGTTTGGAACAACATTTTTGCCTTATTTTGAAGGAAATTCTGTTTTGTTCTATATGTGTTGCTTGTTTATTGCAATCGGTATTATCGCAAATTTGTGTTTATTGTTTACAAAAAGCAAAAAAACAAAAACGGCACCGGCAAAAAGTATTTTATCAAAATATCCAATTCTTACGGCTATTTCCTGCTTTGCAATTTTTTGGACTACCAGTTTTTGCATCGGGTATCAGGCCGGAAAAAGTTTTCCTGAAGAATTGCTGAGAGCGGACATGGTTATATATAAACATACAGAGGTATACCCGCAGGTTTGTAAAGAATACGGATATGAACTCAGTGTTTATCCGCGCAATTTTTGGGCGTTGTTTAAAGATAAAATAGAAAAAGTGGATAAAATTTCAAAGCAATTCGGACTGCCTTACAGTGAAATTGTTGACTATATCAAATATTCTCCGAAATATCAGAAATTGATTGAAGATGAAGTGCGTGCGGAAATAGAAAGTTTAAGAAAAGAGCATTTAAGGGAATTCGCCGCTGATAAGAACAAAGCTAACGGAAAAGTAATGGTTTCGGTGGAAGATATTAATGATATTTTGGTGGCAAAAGATATATGCAGAGAATTGGAAAAACTTGCTGAAACGCCGTTTTTTACCAAAACCGATGATTATCAGACGGTTGTTGATTTTATAAAAAAAGTTGAAAGTTTTAATTAATTTTTATAAATTAATATAAATGATTTTTATAAGATAAAAGGCTGTTTTAATTTTAATATCCTACAGGAAAGACAGAAAATACAATGGTACCTAAAAAAATACATTATTGTTGGTTTGGTAACGGTGAAAAAAGTGATTTGATTAAAAAGTGCATGACAACATGGAAAAATGTACTGCCTGAATATGAAATCAGAGAATGGTCCGAAAAAGATTTGGAGATATTTAATGATAACCGCTATGTTCAACAGGCCTATCAACATAAAAAGTGGGCGTTTGTTTCTGATGTTTTTCGTTTGTATGCGCTCTATTCCGAAGGTGGAATTTATCTTGACACTGATGTTGAAATCAGAAAACCTTTTGATGAATTTTTAGATCTTGACTTTTTTATGGGATCGGAAAAACATTGCAGCTCGAAGACTATTGGTACCGCTGTAATCGGTGCCTGCCGGCATAATGAGATTATTAAAAAAATGTTGGATTTGTATAAAAATCTTGATTTTGTTCGGCCGGATGGTTCTTTGGACACCATGGCGAATACCGTGCGTTTGGTTCCCGTTCTTAAACAATGCGGCGCTTCAAAGGTTTATACTTTGGAAGATATTGTTGAAATTGATGAAAAATCAAAAATATATCCTATAAACTATTTTTGCTGCAATACGCCTGAAAGCTATTCAGTGCATCATTTTGAAGGCTCATGGTTTGATCCGTGGAAACTGAAAACAAAAATATCTTTCCCTTGGTTCAGAAATAAAAGGTTGGTTTTCTATCGTTATAAAAATATGAAAAAAGATGTTCCTTTTGAATATCCGGTCAAAATGTGCCATAAAATTTTTGAATATGATTATGGGGTTAGTGACACCAGAGGCAGGAAAATTTTGCTGATTGAAGAAGATAAATAAAAAACGGCAGATATATTCTGCCGTTTTAATCTTTTGCCGATAAATATTAACAGCGGTTTTCTATATCATTAAAATATTTTTTTGTGTTTGTTTCAAGTTTGTCTGCTGCCTCAGTATCACAAACGATAATTCCTTTACGGTGGTTTTGCAAAATACTTACCGGCCATTTGTGATTTATGCAATCTTCAATTGCATGATAGACAGCTTTAGCTTTTTTTGCTCCCGTTGCTAAAATAATAACTTCTTTTGCATCCATGATTGTTCCGATACCAACAGTTAAAGCGGTGGTTGGAACTTTTGAAATATCGTTGTCAAAAAAACGCGAATTGGCGCGGATTGTATCTTCGGTTAGAGTTTTTATGCGTGTGCGTGAAGATAGTGATGAAAACGGTTCATTAAAAGCAATGTGTCCATCTTCGCCTAAACCTCCTAAAAACAGGTCAATGCCGCCGGCTGCATCAATGGCTTGTTCATATTTTTCACATTCTGAATTTATGTCGTCAGCCAATCCGTTTAAAATGTGAATATTTTCTTTTTTTATATCAATATGTTTGAAAAAATTCTCATGCATGAAATAATGATAGCTTTGCGGATGATTTTCTTCCAATCCGACATATTCATCCATATTAAAAGTAATGACATTGGCAAATGAAATTTCACCCTGATGATATTTTTTTATTAATTCGGCATACACTCCCAATGGGGTTGAGCCCGTCGGCAAACCGAGAACAAAAGGGCGTTTTTCGGTGGGCGAAAATTTTTTTATTTTATCAGCGATATAATCAGCTGCCCATTTTGATACTTTTTCATAATCTGGTTTTATAATTACTCTCATTGGCAAATTCCTTTTTCAAAAATGTTTCCGTTGATAATGGTTTTTAGAACATTGAATTGTTTATCAAAAACAACCATGTCGGCAGCATACCCAGGGGCTATTAAACCCAAATTTTCCTGTTTCATAATGGAAGCAGGATTGTAAGTGGCTGTTTGAACGGCTTGTTCCGGACTGAGACCGAATGAAACCAAATTTTTTACTCCGTCAATCATTGTCAGAGCAGATCCGGCAATAACGTTGTCTGATTTGCGCAAAAAGCATTTATCCAAATAAACTTCTTCGCCGTTTGCATATAAATGTTCAGCTTTTTGTTTTGTCGGTTTGAGAGAATCTGTGACTAGAACCACTTTATCGATGGGTTTGCAGCGAAGTAAAAATTTGATAATTTCTGGATTGATGTGGAAACCATCGGCGATAATTTCACAAGACAATTCAGGATGAATAAATACAGCGCCGACAACTCCGGGGTCGCGGTGATGCATGCGGCTCATGGCGTTAAACAAGTGTGTGACGTGCATAATTCTCGCTTGCATGCCTTCTACCATTTGCTGATAAGTGGCATTTGTGTGTCCGGCTTGTAAAATGATGCCATATTCAAGGCAGAGCAAAGCCAGTTCACGCATGCCTTTTAATTCGGGTGCCACGGTCATATTGATGATAGAACCTTGAGCCAGCGATATAATTTCGCGCATAAAATCAAGGTCAACGGGGCTGATTGAATCGGGGGTTTGAACACCGAGCCGTTCAGGCGAGATAAATGGACCTTCTAGGTGCATACCTAAAATTTTCGCGCCTTTTTCATGTCCCATGGCTTTCATAATGCTCAGCATTCCTTTGAAGAGTTTGTCTTTCGGAGCAGCATATAAAGTTGGAATAAACGAAGTTACCCCGTATTTGGGCAAAACTTCCGACATTTTGAGGATTGATTGAAAATCCATATCATCTGTACCGTATCCTTCAATTCCGTGGATATGGGTATCTATAAAACCCGGAGCCAAATATGCCCCTTCAAGATTGATAAAAGAAACATCGCTATCGAATTTTTTTTGCAAAAAACGGCTCTCATTAAACACATCAATAATTTTTCCGTTTTTGATAAGCACCGCGCAATTGTTCATTGCGGAATAGCCGGTCAGCAGAGTGGCGTTATGCAGACATACAGCAACCATATTAAACTCCGAATCGTTATAATTATATAATCGGCATTATAAAATATATTGGTAATTGTGCCAACTGATAAGCAGATTATAAACATAAAATGTCTTGAAATAAATTTTATTTGCAAATTTTTGGACAAAATTATATAATATAAGCTCAAAACCAATTATTTATAAATTATGAAAAAAATCTTTTTAATTTTAACAGCAGTATTTGCGTTTATGCTTGCATCATGCAGCAGTGACGAACCTGAAGGTGTTTTTCCTCCGATTAGACCTGACAATGCGGTCAGCGGCAGTTCTAAAGCGATGAAAATCGAAAAACTGTATTCTGTGGTGATGCGCAGAGAATTGCCTTATCCTTTTTCGGCGTATGTTATGCGGTTGAGCAATGGCAATTACTATTATATGTTGCGCTACCGATACGGTCAGGATCTTAAAGTCGGCGATGATATTCGTTTTTCGGTTTTCAATTTCTGTCCAAATGAAATTGCCGAAATCAACGGTTGTTCATTGGGTGATGGAAGTGATGCCGACAAAGGGGATAAGCCGGAAACGGGAGATTATCTTGTTGCCAGCGACCTGATTGAGGCTACAGTAAAAAGTATGTTTGCAATGAAAATTCGTTACAGTGTAACTTTTTATCCGATAGATACCTGGTTTATAGAAACTGAAGAGGGAAATTTGGTGTTTGTTAAAAAGAGCAAGCTTACTGCAGGGCTGAGAGCCGGAGACAGATTTGTATATAATGTTTATACGCTGTTTCCAAATGAAATTCTGGCTATAAAAAAGTTATAGCTGCTTTAGAAAAACTCTTGTCCTGTATCGGACAAGAGTTTTTTGTTTTTATATATCTTCATTTGACTTTGGCAAGGCGGACTGATAAAATTTGTTGTCAGATACCGAAATATAGTTATGGGAGTATTTGACATGCAGGAAGACGGTGTTTTGAAAATGTGGGGGGCAAACAATTCAGTTGTTGTTGTCGAGCATGGTGTTGAACGAACTGTCGGATCGGAAGGAATCGCCGGACTGTCCATTACGATTAACGGCAATAATAATAAAGTAAGAATCGAAATGCCTCTGAAATTCAGTAATTGCCAGTTGGTACTGGTGGGGGATAATAATTTCTTTTCGATTCTCTCGTCTAAAAAAACAAGAATGCTTCGTGTGTTTTTTTATATAGCTGATGGCTGCTCCATAGATATAGGGCGCAACTGTTTTATTAATAACAATGCATCTTTTATAGCCAAAGAAAAAGCCGGAACCAAAATTACAATCGGCAATGACTGCGTTATTGCCGCAGATTGCCTGTTGCGCTGCGGAGACGGTCATACTATGATTAATGAGTATAGCGGCAAACCCCTGAATGTGCCGGATGATATTTATTTGGAAGATCACGTTTGGGTAGGTGCGCGCTGTGTGTTGTTGAAAGGGGCTTATTTGGCTGAAAATTCTGTGGTCGGTGCAATGGCTCTTGTTAATAAACGCTTTGATATTCCTAATGTTTTAATCGGCGGTGTGCCTGCGAAAATTATAAAAAGCGGTATAAATTGGGATTTGGCTGATTATAAAACATATGTCGGTGAATGATAAAATTAGCGAAAAATTGACATAATATTGAAAAAAGTGTTGACAAAATTTTTCGTCCGGTGTATACCTCTAAATACTTTCAGAGATTATTAACGCTATTTTTTAACAAAAAATTTTTTTCACTATGGAAAGAAAGAGTTTTAAGCTTAACAATGGTATTACCGTTGTAGCTAACGTGTGTGACAGTGATCAGGTACATGTTGCCTTGACAGTGAACGTAGGTCATATTAATGAGCCTAAGCTTGGAATCGCCACGCTCTTTGAGCAGGTTCTGATGAAGCAGTCTTCAAACATCCAGAGTGTGCATGGTGGTACAATTACTTCGTACTTCACAGGTTGCACGGAGGATGAACTTGAGATGACATTGACTAAGATTGCAAATCTGGTCAAGACTCCACATTTCAATGCTGAGCTCGTTACTCTTGTTGCGGAAGACATCATCGCTCACATGAACGATCTTGCTCCGTTGCCTAAACGTCAGATGAAGCTTCTTTACAAGCACACCGCCTTTGCAAAGGCCGGCAAGGTTTGGAATACCCAAGCTTATGCCAAAGCAATCAGAAGCTATGGTGTTTGTGACTTGCAGAAGTTCGCAGACAAGTTCATGACTGGTAAGAACATGGTTATCGCCGTTTCCAGCAAGAAGATTTCTGCTGAGAAAGTCAACGCTCTTGTTGAAAAGTGTTTCGGCGATGTTAAGCCTGGCACAAAGCACAAGATTCAGAATGACATCTATACCGGCGGCTCGGACAGCATTCTTGCTGAAAAGAGCTATCGTCAGGTTATGATGGGATGGGATGTTTCTGGTTTGTCCGGCATCGCTGAAGCAAACGTACTGATGAGTATGCTCGTTGGTCGTTTGGAGCGCTCGTTCATCGGACAGGATGTTGACATTGAAGTCAAGATCGCCGGTTATTACGGAATGAGAACACTGCGTATCTCGGTAACATCGCACGATGGCAAAGACGTGAACAAGTTCACTGATATCATCTGTGCCAATGTTCATCGTTTGCGCACCACGCTCGCTTCGGATCGCCGAATGGAAACATCACGCAACCGCGCGATGTCGGAAAAGTTGTTCATTTTCTCTCAGCCTCAGGACGGTGCTGTTGAGATTGCTTGGCAGCTTCTCGGACGTGGTTCTATGTATGACATCAACGAGCGTATCAATGCCACATGGCAGGTGAGCGCGCGTGATGTGCAGGAGATTGCAAATGACATATTCTCTCGACCGCTCACTTACGTCGTGTACGCAAAAGAGCCGTTTTATTCCTATGAGGAGGTCGTAGCGAAATTGTAGTTAGCCGATTTGTGTTAACCTTAAATTTTTTTTCGTACCATGAATTAATTTTGAAGAGGCTTGTCGTGAGACAAGCCTCTTTTCTTGTTAAAAATTAAGATTAGAAGATTGTTTTTGTAAGAATGTTCTTTATATAAAATATACTTGTGTTTGAGCTGTTTTTAATGATAACGCGCAATTTCAGTTAACGTTTTTTCTCTTCTACTGTCTTGAAAAATAACAATGCTTTGGGACAGATTGCTCAAGAAGGCGCGTGACAATGTCGGCAAGTCGTACAAATGGGACGACCTCAAGCATGTAGAGGCCGAAGCAGCGGTTAAACTGAGCCAGCAGTTTGAAAATGCGAAAGTTTATGTTAAACCGAGTTTGATAAATTATGGCTTTACGGACAGCTTAAACGGCTATGTTTGGAGCAATTACACCTATGGTTCCAGCTATGATTCGATAGCCGCCGGTTTGGAAATTAATTACGCATGGTAAATTGATTGCCGAATGTAAAAAAGTAAAAAAGGCGTCCGCGAGAGCGCCTTTTTTGATGCGTCATCGCTCTGAAGTGTAGTGTCATCGCTTGATTTTGCTGAATGCAAAATCGTCCAGCGATCTTCAGATTATAGAAACATCGTAGATCCCTTGACGAAATGCAAACGCATTTCGAGGGACGGCTCTAGAAGAACAGATCCCTTGACGTTTTTGATTGTCATCAAAACGAGGGATGACAATGAGAGGGAGGAGTATTTTGAGCGCATACAAAAAGAGGAATGTTTGGGAGGGGGCTTTTGTAAGTTCGCTAAAAAAAGTGACGGGAGATAGTGTAAAAAAGTAAGAAAAAATAGATATCCCCAGTAAACTGGGGCAGCAAAGCTTGTAATAAAAGGGATGTTTCCATCCCTTTTAAATTGTTGAATTATTGTTCACTTGTGTCGGCAATAGCACCTTGAATTAATAAAAATTTTGGAGTATGGCCTTTGAAAGTGTCATATTTTTTTGATAAAGCAACTGCTTCTTCATCAAGAGGAGTAGGTTTGTTGTTTGAAGCTTTTTCCTGCTGTGCGGTCGCAGTCTGAGCTTCACATTCTTTATTTTTATCAACCTTAATTTCTTGCGGAGATTTTAATATTTTATCTAAAATATCCTGAGTTTCACGCGAACGGCGATTGGTGTATACAATGTTTTGTTTGTCGGCAGGCAACAATTCCAAAACTTTTTCCATATTTGCAATTTGTTTGTTTTTCTTTATGAGGTTAATATCATCAACAACCAATATATTGATTTTTGAAAGATCGATATTTTTTTCCGCAACTAATTCAAGCAGCAAATCAGGTGAACCGATAATAACTTCGGCTTCATGTTCGTTGTTATCATCGCCGGTTTCTTCGTGAAAACGGTTGAGCATAGCGAGCGAATCTGAAATTGTTACCGATTTTTTAGCATCAGAAGTCATAATTAAGATATTGGTTCCGTCATTTCGGCTGATTATATCAATAAGCGGTAAAACATAAGAAATTGTCTTGCCGCAGCCGCTCGGAGCAATTGTAAAAATATCTTTGCCTTCCAAAATTGCGGGAATTACATCAGTTTGCACGGTGGTAGGAGTGATAATGCCGCTTTCGTTAATAGCTTTGACGGTTTTTTCACTTAATCCTAAGTCCAAAAAATTCATTTTGTTTCCTTTTTTCATATGCTTATGCCCGTCCGTAAACATCTTCAAGGCGGACAATATCATTTTCATCCAAGTTATCGCCGGCCTGAACTTCAATAAATTCAACATCTTCATTAGTTTCATTAGCTATACGGTGTTTGGTTTCAACCGGAATAAAAATATGTTCGTCTGTCTTTTTGGTTAAAATTTCATCGCCCAGAGTGACTAAAGCTGTTCCTTTGACAATAATCCAATGTTCTGCGCGATGATGATGCAACTGAAGCGATAATTTTGCTCCCGGAATTACTTTAATGCGTTTAACGCAAAAAGTTTCTCCGCAGTCAAGGACTTCCCATGTTCCCCACGGACGATTATCTTTATCTCCGCGATGATAATTATTAGCCATTTATTTACTCCTTGCAGATTATTTTTGACTTGATGAAAGCCAATATAAATAATATAAATAAAATCACAACATAAATTTAGTTAAATTGGACAATTTTTATGCAGTCACCGGCAATAAAACAGGCTCTCGGTATCTTAAAGCAGCTGAGAAAGATTACCGAAAATCAAGACAGTGTTAAGCAAAAGCTGTCTGATATTTTAAAAACAATTGCGCAAGCTGTAAAAGCTGATGCTGCAACCTGTTATGTGGCTGTTGACAATAATTATTTAGAACTGTTTTCGTCTTATGGTTTTTCCGAAGATGTTTCTCACCGTATGCGAGTGCGGTTCAACGAAGGAATTATCGGTGAAATAGCGCAAACCAAACGCTCATTGGTTTTGAATAATATATGGGTTTATCCGAAATTTGTTTCGCGGCCGGAATTGGAAGAAAAAGATTACAAATCTTTTATCGGTGTGCCTGTTATTCAATGGAACCGCACAATAGGCGTGTTGGCTGCATATCATATTAATGAAGTTGAATATTCAGATGCGGATGTTGAGCTGTTGGAAACGGTTGCAATGTTTATGGCGGAAATTATTGTTTCGCCGGCAATGTCCGAATATAAAAAATCTTTGAGCAAATCACGAGGCTTAAGTCTTAAAGAACGCATTAAAGGAGTTAGCCTGAATAAGGGCTACGGAATCGGAACGGCTGTTGTTCACCGCCGCCGTCAGTCTGTTACTAATATTTTTGCCGAAGATAAGGATAAAGAAATTCGTCGTTTAGAGGTTGCACAACAACAAATGAACGATGATTTGGACCATAAATTCAATTCCACAAAACTTGGGTTGGGAGAACATGCTGATATATTGGATACTTATCGTATGTTTGCCCGCGACAAAGGATGGTATCAAAAGATTTCGGCTAATATTGCAGGCGGGCTAACCGCTGAAGCTGCTGTCGAGCGGGCTTATGAAGATATGTGGAATCGTTTGTCGTCAAGTTCGGACAATTATTTGAAAGAGCGTCTGCATGATTTGAGAGATGTTGCGGATCGTTTGCAGTCTTATTTGAGCGGAGATTATCAGCAGGTAACCGATACCGGTGCGAAAGATATTGTGATTGTTGCCCAAACAATGGGGCCGGCGGAATTAATGGACTATGATTACAGTCGAATACGCGGACTGATTTTGGAAGACGGAACGCCGACTATGCATGTTGCAATTGTGGCGAAAGCGTTAAATATTCCTGTTTTGGCAAAAATTCAGGGTATTTTTGCCGAAATTCAAAATGGCCAAACAGTGGCTGTAGATGGCAACGAAGGTTTTTTATATGTTAATCCCTCGCAGCAAATAGAAAATGATTTTCGTAAAAAAATTGCGGAAAGAGAACAGTTGTCGCAGCAGCTCGCGTCTTTGCGCAATTTGCCGGCGCAAACGCTGGACGGACAGAAAATCGGAATGTATATCAATGTGGGGCTGCCTCTTGATTTTGAATATATTGAAAACACAAATTGTGATGGCGTTGGGCTTTATCGGACGGAAATTCCATTTATGGCATCAGAGATTATGCCAGATGTTGAAAAACAAGTTTCTTATTACAAAGAACTGATAGAACGCTGCGGGCGCAAGAAAGTCGTTTTCCGCAGTCTTGATGTCGGGTCGGACAAACTGCTTCCTTATTGGGCTTACAGCGGCGAGGCTAATCCGGCTATCGGTTGGCGTTCAATTCGTATTACACTTGACAGGCGTGCTATTTTGCGTCAGCAAATCAAAGCTTTTTTGATCGCGGCGGCAGGTAAAGAACTGAATGTGATGTTTCCGATGATTTCGGATTTGGAAGAATTTGAAGATGCGAAAGAAACTTTGATTCTGGAACTGGAAAAAGAAAAAAAACGCGGACAGCCGGTTCCTGAAAAAGTGAACGTCGGCTTAATGATTGAAGTGCCGTCAGTCCTTTTTCAATTAGATGATATTTTGCCGAAAGCCGATTTTGTTTCTGTCGGCACCAATGATTTGGCGCAATTTATATTTGCCTGCGACAGAGGAAATCCAAAACTTTTGGAACGCTATGACGTACTGTCGGCACCGTTTTTATCGGTTATGAAATTGATTGTAGATAAAGCAAATAAATATAATGTTTATTGTTCCGTTTGCGGCGAGATGGCTTCTAATCCGATAGAGGCTCTTGCTTTGGTTGGATTGGGGTATCGAAATTTATCCAGCAGCGGCGCTTCTTTCGGACGTGTAAAAGGAATGATTAGAAGTCTTAATACGACAGAAGTTGCCGATTATGTTCAAAGTTTGTTGAAATCACCGTGTGCAACTTTGCGCCCGCAATTATTTTCATACGCTTATGATCACGGTATTGAAATTTATTAAAAAATATGTTAGTAATGCTTGGATTTTAAAAACAGGGGATAAGTTGGTGACAAAAGAATCAGAAATGCCGAAAAAACAGGTGAAAGCAACGGATAATAGTGGTGAAAAACAAATATCCGATAAAAAATCATCGGCAGAGGAGCAGTCTGTTCACGAAAATGACAGGGTTGGTTCTATATTGTATAATGAACGTGTAAAAAAAGGTTTGGATTTGGTCGAAATTTCCCAAATTTTATGTATCCGCCGTTCATATTTGGATGCTATTGAAAAAGGAAATTATTCTCAATTGCCTGTTATGCCGTATTCGTCTGGATTTGTTAATGCGTATGCAAAATATTTAGGCTTGAATAATGTTCGGATTACACAATTGTTTCGTGAAGAAATTAATGCCGACAAAAAATCGGTGCGTCCGATTGTTAATGAGGATATTCCTGCTGAAGCCAGTATCCCTGGAAAATTTTATGTCTTATCCGGAATAATTGCAGCGGTTTTGGTTGCATTGTTGTGGAATGCTTTTACTCCTGCTGCGTCCGAAAATACTCAGACCGAAGACGATAAAGCAATCGAGATGCAAAACGAAACAGCATCGGCACCGGCAGGTGAAATCGAATATTTTTCTGAAGACGAAACAGTTGATAATAAAGCAAAAGAGATTGTAGACAGCGAAAATCTTCCGGTGCCAGTAACTGAACAGATAACTGTCAGCGAAGAAAGTTATGTGGAACCGGCTGCTGTTAAAACTGCAGTTGAACAGGCTCCGGCAAAAAGCGAAAAAAAAACTGAGGTTAAGAAAGAAGCTGAAAAAACAGAAAATCAACCGGCCGCTACTAAAAACAAAGCTGAGGTAAATAAACCACAGGATGTGGCAAAAGGTAATATTTTAATTGAAATAACTAAAGAAGATACCTGGCTCGAAGTTAAAGATAAAAACAAGGTCTATATAAGCAAAATTTTGCATGTTGGCGAAAGCTACCGCTTGCCAAATGTTAAGGGCTTGATTCTTTCTTCAGGAAAATATGATGGGGTAAATGTTTATGTCGATGGTAAACTTACTCCGATGATTAACCCTAATAAAAAAATGAATATAGATGTTGACAGTGTTTTGAATGCTAACCATTAGCGATAATCTGGAAAAGATGAAAATAGCTTTTTAAAAGGCTATTTTCATCTTTTGTTTTTGAAAAAGGATAAAAATATGGCAAAAATACAAAATGTGCGCGGTACTTATGATTTGTATGGTGATGCAAAAAAGAAAACCAAACAGGTAACCCGTATCGGCGAATCTGTAGTTGAAAAGTATGGTTTTGAAGAAATAGAAACCCCTATATTTGAATTTACTGAGGTTTTTGCACGTAATTTAGGTGATACCAGTGATATTGTTACCAAAGAAATGTATTGCTTTGAAGATCGCGGCGGTGAAAGCTTGACTTTGCGTCCTGAGGGGACTGCCGGTGCTATTCGCGCATTTGTATCAAACGGAATGCAGCAAAATCTACCTTTAAAATTATATTATCAAGGACCTATGTTCCGTTATGAACGTCCACAAAAAGGACGTCAGCGCCAATTTACTCAGTTTGGAGTTGAGTTGTTGGGAGCCGATACACCGCAGGCTGATGTTGAAGTTATTGCCATGGCTTATGAGTTTTTGGAAAAATTAGGCTTGCAGGGGCAGGTTACCGTAGAAATCAACTCGTTGGGAGATACGGAAAGCCGCAATACTTATCGTGAAAAATTGGTAAACTATTTGCGCCAATATTATGATGAGCTGTCTGAAGACAGCAAAAACCGTTTGGAGCGCAATCCTCTGCGTGTGCTCGATTCCAAGGAAGAGTGCGATAAAATTGTTGTTGAAAACGCTCCTCTTTATGCTGACAGTCTGAATGAAGCTTCGCGTACTTTCTTTGCCAAAGTTTTAGCGGGTTTGGATCGTTTGGGGATTAAATACAGAGTTAACAACCGATTGGTTCGGGGATTGGACTATTATACGCATACAGTTTTTGAGTTGGTAACGGATAAACTCGGAGCTCAGGGCACTGTTTTGGCCGGCGGTCGTTATGATGGTTTGGTAGAACAAATGGGAGGCGGCGCCGTTGCCGGTATAGGTTGGGCGTGCGGTGTTGAAAGATTGGCCATGCTGCTTGAAAATGCAGCAGAAACTCCGCGTCCGGTAGCAGTTATTCCGGTTAACGATGAAGTCAATGAAGCAGCTATGGAAATTGCTCAAAAAATAAGGTTGGCAGGAATGCGCGTTGAACAAGGGTACAGCGGAAATATGAAAAAACGTATGATAAAAGCCAATAAAGTTAATTCGCGCGTTGCTGTTATTATCGGTCCCGATGAATTGGCCGAAGGTAAAGCAGCTGTAAAAAATTTGGATAGCGGCGAACAAAAAATAGTTAATGTTGAGAATATTGTTGAGGAAGTTAAAGAATGAGTTTTGCTGAAAATTTAGCTAATGTTGTTAACCGTTATGATGAAATTTCATCTTTGTTGTCGGCTCCGGGGTTGTCAGCCGATGATATGGTGAGAATGAATAAAGAATTATCAGAGCTTTCTCCAGTGGTAGATGCCATAAAATCGTATCGCAAGGCCGAGGCGGATATGAATGATGCCGAAGCCATGATGAATGACGGAAATCTTGATAAAGAAATGAAAGAAATGGCAGAGGCGGAGTTTTTCGAATTAAAAGAAAAACTTCCTGAAATGGAAAAGCAAATAAAAGTGTTATTGCTTCCTAAAAATGCCGAAGACGAAAAAAATGCCATTTTGGAAGTTCGCGCCGGTACCGGAGGCGATGAAGCTGCTTTGTTTGCGGCGGTTTTGTTTGAAATGTATCAACGCTACGCCGCTTTGCAGGGATGGAAATTCGAAGTTTTGGATACTAACGAAAATGGTTTGGGCGGTTATAAAGAAGCGTCGGCCAGCATCAGCGGAAAAGATGTGTTTTTGAAACTGAAATTTGAATCGGGAGCGCACCGCGTGCAGCGTGTGCCGGTTACCGAATCTCAAGGCAGAGTGCACACTTCGGCGGCAACTGTGGCTGTTTTGCCTGAAATAGAAGAAGTTGATTTTGAAATTAATCCGGCAGATTTGCGTATTGATGTTTATCGTGCATCAGGAGCCGGCGGGCAACATATTAACAAAACTGAATCAGCCGTGCGCATAACTCATATTCCGACCGGAACAGTAGTTCAATGTCAGGACGGAAGATCTCAATTTAAAAACAAAGAGCAGGCTATGCGCCAATTGCGTGCTAAGCTGTATGATCAACAGAAAAGTTCAATTGATTCGGCTTATTCCGAAAGACGCAAATTGCAAGTCGGCAGCGGCGACCGCTCGGAACGTATCCGTACTTATAATTATCCTCAGGGACGCGTTACGGATCATCGTATAAATTTGACGCTTTATAAACTGGATGAAGTTGTTTCGGGAGATGCTCTGGGCGAAATTATCGACGCGCTTATTGCTGAAGATCAAGCTCAGCGTTTGGCTGAATTGGAGTAGAAAATAACAGCAAAATTATTGTTTTGTAAATAAATGTTGTTATATGGTACATAGTATGTAGAAGGATGGTAAAAATGAAAAAAATAGCAGTTGTCGGAGCTGAAGAAAGTATCGGACATGAAGTTTTGAGTTTTTTGGCTGATGGTGCTTATCCGGCAGAAAATATCATTGCTCTTGAGCCGCGCGCTCCTCTCGGCACACAGGTTTCTTATGGCGAAGACGATGAAATTGATGTGCTGAACTTAGATGAATATGATTTTAGCGGAATCGATATTGCCGTATTTGCAGCCGGTGAGGAAATTTCAAAACGCTTTGTTAAAAAAGCTTTAGATAAAGGTGCACGCGTTATAGACTGCAGTGCTTGTTTTTTCAGTGATTCAGATGTGCCGATGATTATTGCCGGCGTCAATGATGCAAAATTGCAAGAAGCAAAACGCGGTTTGGTCAGCGTTCCTTCCGCAGCGGTTACTCAAATTTTATTACCGTTGGTAAGTGTTGATAAGAAATACAATATTGAACGAATGGTGGTTTCGACATACACTTCTGCTTCTATATACGGTAAAGACGGTATGGACGAATTGTTTGCGCAAACCCGTAAAATTTTTATGAATGAAAGTTTGGCAGATAATCAAAAAGTTTTTGAAAAGCAAATTGCTTTTAACGCTATTCCGCAAGTTGAAGAATTTATCGGCGATGAAACAAAATATGAATGGAGCATTAATGCTGAAACCAAAAAAGTTTTGGGACGGGATATAAAAGTTCATGCAAACTGCGCCGTTATTCCTGCATTTGTAGGCAGCGCTGCTTATGTTAATGTGGAATGCGCTGAAGATGTCGATGTTGACGATGTGGCGGCTTTGATGAAACAAACCAAGGATGTTATTGTTTTTGACAAAAAAGTTAAAGGCGGCTATGTAACTTTGAATGATGTTCAAGGTGAAATAGAAGTTTATGTCAGCCGTCTGCGTCAAGATGTGTCGGTTGAAAACGGTTTCAGTTTTTGGTGCGTTGCCGATAATTTGCGCTTTGGTGTGGCCGGAAATGTTTATAAAATCATTCGTTTGTGGGAAAAATAGAATATCCTAAAACAAGGGAGACTGCAAAATGAAAAAATGGGGTTATGTTTTGTGTGCGGCTTTGCTTTTTTGGGCTTTGCCGTCAAAAGCGGAAAATGACGCTTCTGCTAAAGAAGTTGATGCCCGCACTTTTGTGGTCGGTTCAATAAATGCTTCCATTGATTATACAGGTATCAGCCGTGAGCTGAATAATATTGAAGATGCCTTAAAATCAAGTAATGTCGACAATAGGACAATTAGTAAATACGTTTCTTATTTGGGCACGGTTTCAGGACAGTTGCAAGAAAGCCGCAAACAGCTTGACGCAGATTTGAAAAGTGTGACAAAGAGAATCGAATCCCTCGGGGAAATGCCGAAAGAGGGAGAAGAAGAACTTCCGGTTATTGCTGAAAAACGTAAAGAATACAATGAGGAACTGATTTATCAAAAAGGACGTATAGCTGAAGCAGATTTGTTGATTAATCGTTCGGAAGAGCTCACAGCAATGATTGCTTTGGTGCGCAAACAAACGCTTATCGGCAATTTAATGTTTTATCAGGACCCGATAATTTACCCCGGAAATTTGTTTAAAGCATTCGGCGAATTTATAAATTTCGGTTTTGAAATCATTATGTCTCCGATAAGCTGGTACGGAAGTTTGAACAATGATGAAAAAGATATGGTTCATACCAATGTTTTTCCTGTTCTTTTGATGATTGCAGCGGCCTTGTCTTTTGGCATTTTCCTGCGGATTATGATTATTCGCCGCTTGGGATACAAAAATGATATAGAGGGAATTCCTCCCTATTTTTCAAAAGTGACGGCTGCGTTGTTTGTTTGTTGCGCGTATGGCGTTATTCCGGCTGTTTTATTAGGCGGATTTTTAGTTTGGGCTATTCACACCAAAATTTTAACAATCGGTTTTTTCGGGTTGGTTCTGTCCAGCTCTTTGTATTATTCGCTGTATATCTTTTTGTCTTGCGCTGTAACGCGGGTTGTATTTACACCGTATAACCCTAAATGGCGTTTGGTAAATATGGAAACGGATAAAGCAAAACGTATTACAAAAACTTTTTATATCAGCTTTTTTATGATTGGTGTTTGTGCAATGCTTCAGCACGTTGCAGATGACAGCAATTCTTCTTTGGAGTTGATGTATTTTATTTCTGTTCTTTCGACATCTATTAAAGCGCTTTGCACCGTCTGGCTCATTAAACGCTTTTTTTGGGAAGATGTTACGGTTAATGAAAGTGATGAAACAGAAGAGGAAACATCGTCTGAAGAGGCAGACAGCCGCACTCAGCGCGCATTGAGAATTATTTTTATTTCAACGGTATCGGCGGTGGTTGTTATTGCCATATCGCTGTTTGGCTATCCGAGATTGTCTGAATATATAGTCAACCGCTTTATGCAAACGGTTTTGGTTGTGGTCGGACTTTTGGTTTTGCGCAAAGCTGTGCTTGATTTGCTAAAAAAAATATTGTTGCTCAATTTTTGGGTTAAACGTTTGCGTTTGCGCCGTGAGCTTTTGAGTAAAATTGATTTTTGGCTTAGCGTGACGATTGATCCCATATTTATGATTATGGCTTTGTTGGCTGTGTTAACATTATGGGGTGTTTCAACTGATATTTTATTGCAAAGTATTAAAAAACTCTTTTTCGGCTTCAAGGTCGGCGGAGTGGAAATCTCACTGTTTTTGATTATTTTGGGTGTAGCCATCTTTTTTGCTTCAATTACCGTAGTCAGAATTTTGCGTCGGCGTTTGCTTGAAAATATTTTGTCCCATGTCGATATGGACGATGGCATTAAACATTCACTAGCCTCAGGTTTCGGTTTTATCGGTTTTATGGTGTCGGTTTTTCTGGCAATAGCGGTGATGGGAGGCGATTTAAGCAATGTAGCTCTGGTTGCCGGTGCTTTGTCCGTTGGTATCGGTTTAGGTTTGCAGAATATTGTAAATAACTTTGTGTCCGGAATTATTTTGTTGTTTGAACGTCCTGTTAAAGTCGGCGACTGGGTGATTATTAACGGTGAGGAAGGAAAAATTAAACAAATTAATATTCGTTCGACAGAGGTTGAAACGTTTAACCGTGCAAGTCTTATTATTCCGAATGCAACATTATTGTCTAATTCAGTAACCAATCTGACCCATGGTAACAATTGGATGCGATTTAAAATAAAGGTAGGCGTGGCTTATGGTTCTGATACGCAAAAAGTTAAACAAATTTTATTGGAATGTGCGGCAGCTAATAAAAAAGTACTAAAAAAACCTGAACCTTATGTTTTGTTTCAGGATTTTGGAGCCAGCAGTTTGGATTTTGAACTCAGAGGATACAGCAGCAATATTTGGGAAGGTTGGAGTATTCCGAGCGATTTGCGTTTTGAAATAAACCGCCGTTTTATTGAAGAAGGAATAGAAATTCCGTTTAATCAGTTGGTTGTTCACCGCGGAAGTGAAGTTTCGCAAGAAACTCAAGAACAATTCTACGCTTTTCGCCGTAAAAAAACTGAAAATTCTGCTGATGAAGATGATAAAACAGGGAGTAAAAACGGTGAAAATAAGTGATTTGAAAGATAAAAAAATTGCTGTTTGGGGTATGGGCGCCGAAGGTAAGGATATTGTGCAATATCTTGCAAAACACAATATTACGGAAGATTTTGTTTTAATAAACGATACCGAATGTGATAAGCCCGCTGATTTTGAAAATTATCCTTTGTACTTTGGCAGTGATGTTGGCAAAGCCTGTGAAGCAGCGGATATCATTATTCGTTCTCCGGGGGTGAGCATTTATAAGCCGGAATTGGTTAAAATTCGTGATAAAACAACATCGGTCACTGATTTATGCCTTAACGAATTGCTTTCCAGAAAAAAATGCACGGTTATCGGAATCAGCGGTTCCAAAGGCAAAAGTACAAGCGTTAGTTCTTTGGCTTTTATGCTGGAAAAACAGGGGTATAAAACAGGTTTGGGAGGAAATATCGGGCGTCCGCTGATTGAATTGCTGGATGATGATTATGATTTTGTTGTAGCTGAAATTTCAAGTTATCAAGCTTCTGATTTGACAGTTTCTCCACAAATTGCCATGTTTACCAATTTATTTTATGTTCACAGCGAATGGCATAACGGGCATGAAAATTATTGCCGAGACAAAGTGCATTTGATTGCCCATCAAAAAGACGGAGATATATTTTTTGCTAATGCGCGTAATCAGCAATTGATGGATTATACCGCCGCTTTTTCTTCCCGCCGCCGTTTGTATGATGTTGCGGATGGTTTTTATGCTGAGAATCGAAGTTTGTATTATCAAGGGAATAAGATTCTCGATTTATCCGAACTAAAATTGAGCGGAACGCATAATTTGGATAATTTGGCAGGTGTTTTCAGCATATTAAAATATTTGAACATAGATATAAAGGCAGCAGCCGAATCATTAAAAGAATTTGAACCTTTGCCGCACAGGCTGCAAAAAGTAGCGGTTAAAAATAATGTATTGTTTGTTAATGACAGTATATCAACCGCACCGGAAGCAGCTATAGGCGCCATTAATAGTTTTGACGGAAATTTGGTATTGATTTCAGGCGGACAGGATAATCAGCAAGATTACAGCGATTATGCCGCCTGTGTCGAAGCTAATCCAAAAGTTAAGGCTGTTGTTACTTTGTATCAAACAGGACCGAAAATTGCCGAAACTCTTCGCAAAAATGTAAAAAGAAAGGATTTTTTGCTTATAGAGGGGGATAGTTTGGAAAAATCTGTTGCAATTGCTTATGATTTGTTGCAAAAAATAGGTGGCGGAACGATATTGTTTACGCCGACAAGTCCGAGTTTCGGATTTTATAAAAATTTTGTAGAGCGCGGAAATCACTTTATCAAGGTGGTTGAAGCTTTATAAAATTTATGCCGGTTTAGCTCAGTTGGTAGAGCAACGCATTCGTAATGCGTGGGTCGTGTGTTCGAGTCACATAACCGGCACCATTCAAAACCCTAGGTTTTCCTAGGGTTTTTGCGTATTAAGTGGGCAAAATCTGACAATTTTGAATTATAATTTCATTCCAGATTTGTCCCAAGTTTTTTCAAAACCATTATTTTTTACCACTAATCAAAATCTGTTTTTTCTATGTTTTAGTGTTCTCCTATGTAGAATATCACAAATGCTTGTTTGAGGAATAAGAACAAAATTTATGGAAAATTATCCATTGTATGTTGAATATTTTTAAAAATCTCTCTTCACAAGAACCAAACTCTAGGTTATAATTAGTCAAAATTAGACAAATGGAGCGGCTGATGAAGAACAAAATTATAAAAAAAGGATTGTTTGCAAGTTGCCTGTTGTTGGGCGTGTCTGGCATTGCTATGATGCACTATGTCGCGGAAGAAAACGCTCCACAATTTAATCGGACACAAGTCGTTGTTAATAAAGATACTCTCTCTATGCAGGAATTTTATGATAATTTGACCTACAAAAGAGGAAAAGGGTGGTATTATACCGATAAAGACGGAAAAAAACTGAATGTTGACAGCTTGTGCGATTTTCGTAACAAAGATAAAGCTGTTCATGCTTATATTAAAAAGCTTCAATTGCGCTCCCATGTCGATACTGTTTATGCTTCATACGGTGATAAAGCGTTTAAGGATAAAACAAAATCAGATATTATGTATAAATTGGGGGCAGCGGATAGTTTGCCCAATATGCCCGCAATGGGAAAATATAATTATGATGTTTTGGTTGTGCGCGAATTTATTGCAGATAATCCAAAATTGCAATCGGTTTTAGATGTATATAATGATAGCCATAATTGCACAACAGCTCATGAAGGGCAGCATTTTCTGAATAACAAAAGCGGTATGAGAGAATGGAACAGCTATCCGATAAAATTTGCCGAGTGCTGTTTGGATGAAGTGTCGGCTAATATTGCACAATGTGTGGCGCAAAGAAAAAATTATCTTAGTCATGGTAAAGATTTTCGCTATATTACAGACAGATTCCGCTTTTATCGCGATAAAATAAAATCAGGAGAAATAACTCCGAAAAACGAGCGCCTTTCTGAAAAAGAAGTCGAAGTTATTGCTAATATGGTATTTGACGGCTGGATGCAGGACAAATATCCGATTTATGTTAAAAATAATTTAGCAAGAGCAAAATTGTATAATAAAGACGCTCCTTTTCAAGGGGTACAGGAAAATCAGGAACGCCATAATGAATTGATGAAAAAGTTTTTCAATATCGGCGGCTATGATTTTTGGAAGTATGTTTCTAAGCGTGAAAACGAAATTTATGAAAAAATTACGCCGGAAATGAAGAAAAAATGGGCCGGATACAATCGTATGAAATTCCGCAAAATGACTTATTTGGATAAAGTTGAATATGCCAAAATGACACAAGGCGAAAAAGATTATAAAGATAATTTGCGTTCCAACGTGTTCAAGGCAAAAATGATTTCATTGTTCGGAAAAGATAAATAAGATGAAATTAGTGATGTAAAAATCAGAAGAATTTTTTTAGCTATCGCTCATTTGGTTTGAAATTTTTAAGCATTTTTTCAGAATTTAATATTTTGCCGTGTGTCTGTTGGGTGAAATTGCCGGTTTTCAAGTCGATTTCTATCCAATCGCCGTTTTTCAATTTTTTAAATTCGTTACTACGCTGCGTGGATAAAAAAGGAGTTCCCCTTTCTCTGAAGAGGTTGCCGTAATGTCCGTAAAGTTCTGTATGCAGGTTGTAGCTTGCATCTATTTTTAATTTTGATTGTAAAACGTTTCTTTCTTCATCGGCGTAAGCCAATATATTAAAACCGTGAAAATTTTTATATTTTGAGAGCAATATTTTGTCTTTGAACTTTCCTTCTTTTACGTCGGTTTTATATTTTTCAAATTCTTCTTCACTATCATAGTCGACTATGGCGATTTCTCCAGAAACAACAGGATGATTTTTGTTGTAACCGACCCAATCGCCGTTTGAGTATTGTTTTACAATATAATTGCTGTCCATTATGTAGGGGCGTTGTTGGAGTATATTGATTTTTCCATTTTTTGAAATTGCAAATTCCAAATCAACCGGATACCCCAAATCTTTTTCCAAATGGTTTGAAAGGGCGACAAGCTGGGGGATATATTTGAATTCTTTTTTGAAAGAGTTCAAATATATACTGCCCATAAGTTTATCCCCAAAAACACTGTGGAGAACAGAATGTTTGTTTTTTCGATTATCTAAATCCGAAAATTGCAAAAGTGAAAGTCTGCCTTTGCGGTTGTCAAGATATTTTCCTATTTTAGTCAGGTTTCCTTTTTCTTTGTTAACCAAAAGCATATCGGCGGTTTTGCCTTGTGTCCAGTTTATGGTTACCAAAGGATCGCCGTTAAAATCCTGAGAATAAATTACGCCGGCGATTTGAGGTTGTTCAATCATCGGCTGAATAACAACTCCCATTTTTGATTGAGGGATATTTTGTGCGGAAGCATATACAATTGCCAGAGCTTCTTGCATTTGATGCCTATTCTTAACGTTTAAGGCTGAGGCAAATTCTCCGCTGTGGGTTTTGCCAAAAGCGTCTTCTATGTTTGCTGATGAGCGTACGGCTACATTGCCGCCGCAGGCAACAAGACATTGCATTGCCTGATTAAGCAGTTCGGCGGGAATATTTTCTTTTTGACTGAAATTTTTTTGAAAAGCATTAGTTGAAATTGCAAAAGTTTGTGGAATTTCAATATCTAATCCATATTTTTTTTGATATTCAGATATTAAGGGGTATATTTGAGCTAATCCCAAAAATTTTCCTCCGCCTAAATGGCATTTTTCAGCGGAGCAGTCTTTTAGAGATATAATGTTTTTTGCATTTTCCATAAGGTTAATCTATATTGATATAAGCCAAAAGTCAACGGTCTGAAACTATATAAAAATGTTGTTTTAACTAATTGTTAAAATTGATTATGCTAATGTTTTTTGCAAGGTTAAAAGATGAAAAAACATTTTTACATATTTCGTCATGGTCAAACTATTTGGAATGCAGAGGGACGTCCTCAAGGACAAAGTGAAACTCCTGTGCCGCTGACTTTGATCGGAGTTGAACAAGCTCATAGATTGGCGCAAAAATTATCCGATAAAAAAATTAAATTGATCGTCAGCTCTGATTTGCTGCGAGCCAAACAAACGGCTGAAATTGTGGCTGAAGAATTAAAGGTGCCGGTAAAATTTGATGCACGGCTGCGTGAGGTTGATTATGGTATTTTAAACGGGCTATATGCGTTAGAGCGTGAAGAAATTTGTCCTGATTACAGAAAGAGTTATGAGGATGTTTCAATTCCTTTTCCTCAGGGCGAAAGTTTGCTTGCCGTCAGCTTGCGATTGAAGGCGGTATTGGAAGAGTTAGCGCATAATTGTTCAAATCGGGTTATCGGAATATCTTCGCATGGTCATGCTATAGGTGCTTTGATAGAGAGTTTGTTTGGCTATAAAATGCAGCGGCTTGAAAACTGTGATTATGTTCATATAACCTACAGTCCTGAAAAAAATCTGTATGAAGGCATCGAGCTCCAGCCGGCAAGATAAAATCACACTAAATAGAACAATTTTTTGTATAATATTGACAAAAGCAATGAAAAATATTAATCTGAAAGTTAATATTTTTATTATGTTTTACTATTAAATTTTTCGCGTATGGAAAAACAATCCAAAAATCGTAACAGTGAAGGAATGTGGATATTGCTTGTCCTGTCGGCTTTCGGCAGTGTGTTTGTTTTTGCGTTATATTTTGTGCTGACGCAGTATGACAGAGATATGAATGATTATAGGTACAAATGCTATCTTTCGTACTTATCTCAGATGGAATCAAAGTTTGATTCGGCAACTTACCGGCGTTTTCAAAAAAGTTATGACTTTTTTGTTCAAACTTCTGAAACGACAAAGTCGGAACTGCAAAAGCAGACCCTTAAAGATAAAACTACGGTTGACAGCCTCAAAAGAGCGCTTGCTGCTTTGCAGAAAGAAGATGAAACGGTTAATGTAGCGCCTGAAATGTACCGAATTAAACGTATATGGCAAAACAGCGACACACAGCCATGGACATATAGTGCGTATACAGCCATTTATTTGCGCAGTTCGAGTTTTCATGGGATGTTTTATTCCCGTCATGATGTCGAATTGGCAATAGACGGCAAAGCGCAATATGTCGGTGATAATCGCTTGGACTATGTAAATGTGGTTTTTTCTGACAATTCTTTCCGTCAGTTTAAAATCAAAGATTCTCCGGAATGGATTTTGGCCAAAGAAGGAGAATTGGTTAAGTGTGAAGGCGATAAATTTGTTCCACTATTCAAAAAGTAAAAAATTATGAAAAAATTTTTTATTATTACTGTTTGGGCAATGGTTTTAGGTTTTACATCTTGTAACAAACCTACGGTTCCCGAAGGTTATTATGACCAAGTTGCCTCGTTGAATTATGCTTTTCAGGAACGCGATGTATTTGCAAACGGAGTTAAGAACCATCAACATGCTCTTGACAGCTACCGCGAATGTAGAGAACAACTGAAAGGCCAAAAGCCAAAGGTTGAAACCGTACAGATTTTGCGTGCAGCATCCTCGTATGTGATGAATAATCCGGCTTTTTATAACCGCAGTATTTCGAATAATTTTATTTCGGAAAGTGCTAAAGGTGCGGATAATGAAAACATCTATGTGCTTTATTTGAGCGATGGTGCCATAATCAAAGCCAGTCCGCGGAATAAACCGCAATGGCTTGGCGTTAAAGTCGGCGAAAAAGTGCAAAAGATTACTTCAATGAAAATGCAAAAGGAAGGCGAATACACTTACAAAGTTGTAACGGTAATAGACTATCATCCTTTGTATCGTTAATAAAAAAATCCTGTCTTTAAAAGGCAGGATTTTTTTAATTTATGGTCATCTTGTAAAAATGCATATACTTTAAGAGATATTTTGGCGCCGTTGTTTGTTCATAAGTTGAAACAATGGTAAACAGTCTGAAATATAAGGCGCAACATTGTTATTTATTATAATGCGGGGCTTAGTCGGATATATTCAGGTGGGATAATCCCATCTTTAACGATAATTAAATAATAGCGGACGTAAGCAAAACGCCGTCCTTTATTATCATCACAAATATTCCAATTAATAGGAGAGTAGTCAATTTCTTTAAAAGATGAAAGTTTTTGTAAAAATTCATCACAATCTTGACTCTCTTTAAGGAAAGGTAAATCCATAACAGAAGGGCTAACATAAATAGCTTCTAGCAAACCATTCTTGTCTAAAGCGTTTATGTCAATGGAGAACATATCGCTATTGTTTATAAAGTCTTTCAGTGATAAACTTTTTTCAGACCATTTTATTGGCTCAGAAAAAGCTCTTATTCCTCGGCTTCGCCCTTCAAAACAATTTTCCATCCAGTTAACAATATCAGTATGTGTCGTTTTTCCGCCTGTGCGCTTATAATAATAGCTTAAGTCTGCATTGGGATTTTTAGCAAAAGAAAGAATGCCTTCTGTTAAAGCGGAATTCCCCTTTGTAATATAATGATAAAGTTTCATATTTTTGTCCTTGAATATTTTGCTTTTTAATGACGAATTTTTCTTTCCGCTAGGAACTGCCCTATAACCTAATTTTTGTCTTAATTCTGATATACGCAACAATCAGTGAAACAGGTAGTCCCCATGAGCAAATTAAGTTAAAAACGCTCATTGTTCTATTCAAAATATCATCATCCCAAGTAAAAACACCGGCACATATAAAAATGGCAAGAGGACCGATGATAAGAAAATAAGGCAGCCACCCGACAGACATCAGATAATACGAAAGTTTCGGAAAGTTGTCTGTCTGTTTGCCAACCCATAAAGAAAACTTAGGCGAATAAAGCAAAAACATACATATAATGAACATGGCAAATAACGATAAAGCTATTTGTTCAGCCATCGGTGTTTTTAGCATTAAAAAAGGAGTGCTTAAAACACTATAAATTCCCCCGAGCGTCAGGGCTTCTCTTGACCACAATTTCATTATTCCGCCTCCTTTTTTAACCCAATTTTAGCTTGGTTAATTATTTTTTCAATCAACTATTTTTTTCTTTTACATACTTCATTGTATGCTGCGTTTATTCTGGCAATATTTGCGCCTCCTTTTTCTATATAGGGATAGGCTTTTTTACCGACTTTAACAGCAATTTTTCCTTTAGGGGATTTAACTGCACTGTTAACGATTTTTGCGCCATATCTAGCGATGGTTTTATCAATAAATTTATTTCAGTAGAAATTGTATGAGGAATATCTGTCATATATTTCAATTCATTAAATTTATTAATAACTCCTCTTACAGAGCATTTGTTACTTGTTTTTGTAGGCATTTAAATTTTCTTTCCAATAAAAATTAACTTTGGTGATAGCGCTATCATTTTTATATATAGGTAGAACGATATGTCAATATTAAGAGTATTTGACAGTAAAAATATACTTTTAGTTGCTTTTTTTAATGACATTGATGACAGTTAATCAGATAACCAACCTCTCTCCCTTTTGGTGAAGAAGTTATGGACAGATACCTTGAGATTGACACCGAAACCGATGAAATGTTAGCAAATATCGCTGAAATCGCTGCAAATGTAGGAAAATTTCTAAAAAGTCCGATTCTTAGCACAAAAAGAGATATTTTAAATTTAATCTTATCTGACTGCAAAATTGAAAGAAAAAATCTATATTTTTCAATAAATAAACCGTTTGATGAACTCATCAAAACGGCTGAAACTGATAAATGGTGCCGCTAGTAAGAATCGGACTTACGACCCCGTCATTACCAATGACGTGCTCTACCACTGAGCTATAGCGGCCTTGTAACGAAAGAAACATACAGGGATTAAAAATAAAAATCAAGTATAATTTTCAAAAAAAATAAAAAATCATTTTCAGTCGGTTGATGCTTTCTATAATATGAGTGTTGTTTATGGTATTGCTTTTGTGCTTGATTAATTATACTCAAGGCTGTTATACTTTTAGAAAAATATTTTTGAGGAAAATCTATGCCGGAAAAGAAAAAAACTCGAGCTGAAGAGCGTTTTGAGCGCGAAGCCAAAATGTTACAGAAAAATCTTGAAAAACGCAAAAAACAGCAAGCGGAATTGAATAAAATTAAATCAAAAAAGGAGCAAATCCAAAATGGACAGGCTTAGAATCCGCGGTGGTAAAAAACTGGAAGGCAAAATTTATATCAGCGGTGCAAAAAATGCCGCTTTGCCGCTTATTTGCGCTTCTCTTTTAACGGATGAAACGGTTACGTTAACCAATATGCCGGTTTTGTCGGATATACGTTCTATGAACGCTTTGCTGGAACAATTAGGCGCAAAAATAGAATGCCGTGATGAAATAATTGATGGAAATGCTTGCAAAAATTGCACTTATCATACGCCGTCTTTTACGAGTTTGGTAGCTCCCTATGATTATGTGCGGAAAATGCGCGCCTCATATTATGTGTTGGGACCGTTGTTGGCGCGGCAGGGATATGTAGAACTTTCTTTGCCGGGGGGATGTGCTATCGGGGCGCGCCCGATGGATATTCATTTGTCTTCTTTGGAGCAAATGGGAGCTAATATCGAAATTAAAAACGGTTATGTTATTGCCAAAGCAGACGGTCGTTTGAAAGGGGCGCATTTGGTTTTTAATATAGCTTCGGTCGGCGCAACCTGCAATATTTTGATGGCGGCAGCTTTGGCTGAAGGTGAAACGGTTATTGAAAATGCTGCCCGCGAACCGGAAATCGGCGATTTGGCTAATATGCTCAATTCAATGGGAGCAAAAATATCGGGAATGGGTACTTCGGTTTTGAAAATCGAGGGTGTGAAAAAATTACACGGAACCCGTCATAAAATTATTGCCGACAGAATAGAAGCCGGCTCTTATGCTGTGGCCGCGGCTATTACTCGCGGAAAAATAGAGCTGGTCAACGCTGAGGCCTCCACCTTGCAAACCCCTATTAAACTGTTGCGTAAAACCGGAGTGAAAGTTGAAGAAAAAGAGCATTCGCTGATTGTGGATGCTGAGGGGTGCGAATTGGTCGGACAAGATATTATGACCGATTATTATCCGGGGTTTCCTACTGATTTGCAAGCGCAGTTTTTAACTCTTATGCTGACAGCTAGAGGGGCGTCAATGGTAACTGAAACAATTTTTGAAAATCGTTTTATGCACGTGCCCGAACTATTGCGCATGGGGGCAAATATAAATGTGCACGGTCATGCTTCGGCAATTGTACGCGGAGTAGACAAGCTTTACGGTGCGCCGGTAATGGCTACTGATTTACGCGCATCTTTTGCGCTGGTATTGGCTGGTTTGATAGCCGAAGGCGAAACAATTGTAAACCGCATTTATCATTTGGATCGCGGCTATGAAAAATTGGAGCAAAAGTTGCGCGGCGTCGGGGCTGATATTGAAAGATTAAGTGATAAAGAGGATGAATAAATGCAACCTGAAATTACAACATTAAATAACGGTCTGCGTGTGGCAAGTTTTTATTATCCGCAATATGAAACCGTATCATTGGGAGTATGGGTAAATACTGGTTCCGCTTATGAACCGGCGCGATTAAACGGTATTTCCCACTTTGTTGAACACATGGTGTTTAAAGGTACAAAAAGCCGTTCTGCCATCGAAATTTCGGAGGCAATTGAAAATGTAGGTGGGCAAAGCAATGCTTATACTTCGCGCGAATTTACGGCTTTTTATGCCAAAATGCTTAAAAGCGATGCAGAATTGGCAATGGACGTTTTGGCAGAAATGATGACCAGTCCGTCTTTTTTGCATGAGGAATTAGTTAAAGAGCGGGAAGTAGTTGTGCAGGAAATTAAACAAACTGCTGATGATCCGAGCGATATTATTTTTGATTATATGCAAGCTCAGGCTTTTGCAAATCAGGCAATGGGGCGGGCTATTCTCGGAACACCGGAACTTGTGCGCAGTTATGGGGCGAATGAATTGCAAAGTTATATGCAAAGCAATTATGCCGCTGAAAATATGGTTGTTTGCGCTGTTGGAAATATTAAACACGCTGATTTTGTTAAAATGGTTGCCGATAGAATGTCCGGCATTGCTTCTCGTACGTCCTTTTCAGCTGATAAACAGTTTTATTGCGGGGGATATTTTGCAGAAAAACGCGATACCGAACAAGCTCAGGTCATTTTAGGATTTGACGGTTATAAATATGCTGATAAACATTATTATCCTTCAATGTTAATGACGGCGATTTTGGGCGGTGGTATGTCTTCGCGCTTGTTTAAAGAAATTCGTGAAAAGAGAGGGTTGGTTTATTCCGTATATTGTTTTCCAAATTATTACACCGGCTGCGGATTTACGGGTATCTCAGCGGCAACAGACAAAGAACAAATCAATGAAATGATGCCGGTTATGATTGATGAAATTAAAAAAATTTCAGACACTCCGGTTACGGAAGAAGAACTGGCGCGCGCTAAGGCACAATTGAAAGCAGGAATGCTGATGGCGCTTGAAAATTCATCGGCGGTAGCCGAAAAATTGGCAAGACAATTGCTGTTGTTCAACCGTTATATTCCGGTTGAAGAAATGGTCGGATATATTGATGAAGTTACAACTGATGATATTTTGAAAACGGCGCAATCTGTTTTTGCTACAAAGCCTACCTATACGTTGGTTGGAAATATTGATGGTCATATAGGTTATGATGAGGTTTGTAAAAAACTGAAATAGCGGGAGAAGCAGATGTCGCGTGCGGAAGATATTTTTCAAAAATTGGTGTATTTCGGTGAAGAAGCAATAGATGACTTTATTGTCAATTTGCAAAGCGAAGAATTGTTTTTGGATTTTAAGCAAGCTGATTCACTGGGAAAAAATGGAAATTCTTTGCATAAAGACGACAGGCGCAATTTAGCAAAATGTATTTCCGGATTTGGAAATTCTGAAGGCGGCGTTGTGGTTTGGGGCGTTGAGTGTTCACGCAATGTCGAAATAGGAGATGTGGCTAAAGCCAAAATGAAAGTTCAAAACGTGCATCGTTTTTTGAGTTGGTTGGAAAATGCTATTTCAGGATGCACAATTCCCAGTCATAATAAGGTTCGTAATCATATTGTCAGTGTCGATGCCAATGGTGACGGATTTGTTGCGACTTATATTCCAAAAAGCGAGTTGGCCCCTTTGATGACAACAATAGGAAACACTTTTTATATTCGTTCCGGTTCCAATAATGTTCCAGCTCCTTATTCTGTTTTGGCAGGAATGTTTGGAAGGCGGCCGCAAGCGGAAATAGATTTGATGATTACGGATAAAAAGCTTGAAATTTTGGATAACAGCGAAGCAGATATTTTATATCCGTCCAGTATAGATTGCCCGCCTGATAAATATCTCAAAATAGGTTTTGCTATTCGCGGGCATAATGAAAGCAATGTTATTGCCAGAGAGCTATATTTGTCTTGTACGACCGCGTCTGATGGCGGTGAGTATAATAAAGTCAGGTTTTTAAATTATAATCAAATGGATACAATTGCCGGAATTGAAGGACAGCTTAATATTATTACACGTCCGGAATTGCGCGTGCCGCCGCGCAGTACGGTGCGTTTTGCGACGGTTGAAATTATTTTAACTCCGTATATTGATGAAGATTTTTTGCTTGATGGAGTTATCGGAGCGGATGGGACTGCTCCCCGCAATTTCAGAATATACATTCCTAAAAACAAGTTGCGGTCTTTTGTTGCTAAAGCAATGCGGGAAGATGCCGACAGAAATCTGTTGCTGAATGAATTTTTCGGTGATTTTGTTTTTGGGGATTTGTAAAATGCAGAGAGTTGAAATTTTTACCGACGGCGCTTGTTCGGGAAATCCGGGAGCCGGAGGCTGGGGAGCGATTTTGCGCTGCCGCAATATTGAAAAAGAACTTTCAGGCGGAGAACGCGAAACAACTAACAATCGTATGGAAATGACGGCTGTTATAAGCGCTTTGCAAGCTTTGAAATGTCCTTGTAATATAACTCTTTACACAGACAGCCGTTATGTGCTTGACGGAGTGACAAAATGGTTGCCGAATTGGAAAAAAAATAATTGGAAAACAGCTAATAAAAAATCTGAAGTTAAAAATATGGATTTATGGCAAATACTTGATGCTTTGCTGCCTCAGCATGAAATTCGCTGGGTATGGGTAAAAGGGCACAACGGACATCCTGAAAATGAAAGGGTTGATGAGCTTGCGCGGCTGGCAATTAAGAATTTGGCTTGCGAAGCGTGAAATTTGATATCAAGTTTTCCAAATCGGAATTGTTTAATATTTCCGGAAGAACAAAACCATCCGGAGCCAACGGACTGAAAAGTATATAGAACGGTAATCCGCTGCGGTGATATTTTTCCATAAATAATAAAACTTCACGATTATAGTTTGTCCAATCTATTTTTATCATTTTAATATTTTTATTTTGCATTTTTTCGGTTAAAGAAGGCAAAGAAAATACGGTGGCATTATTATATTTGCAAGTTAAGCACCAATCAGCTCCAACAGCGACGATAACTGTTTGTCCATTTTTTAAGGCATTGTTTATTTCTGCAATATTTATAGTTTGAGAAGTTTCTTTTTCTGTCGCTAAACGGTGTTTATTATAGGCAAATCCGCCGTCAATAAGAGAGATTGTAAAAATTATCGCTGTGACGCTCAGTAAAATAAAACTAAATTTATTTTTGATTTTTTGCTGTTTTTTAATCGACAGATTTTCATAATCCATTTCACGGTTAATATTGTTCAACCAAAGCAAGATTGCTGCTGATAAAACATAAAAAACAAGCCGGATTATAAAGTAGTTGTTTGTTTGGGCGGCCAATATTGAAAAAAGCCAGATAAGCGTTATAAGCAACATTAAAGACATTAATTTATTTAATTTTTGCATCCAAGGACCTGGGGTCGGAATCAAAACAATCAATGCCGGAAAAATATAAATCAGCATATACGGAAGCGCCAATCCCAAACCGACAGCTCCAAGTATCATATATATGTCGGCTATACTGCCGGAAAGTGCAAAACCAACGGCAGTGCCAAGGTAAGGAGCCGTGCAGGGGGTGGACATTAAAACAACCAAAAAACCGGTTAATAAATGTGTGAAATCATCGGAATTGTTATTTAATGATTTTTGCATCCAATCAGGAATTTTAAAAGAAACTGTTTCATAAACAGCTAAAATAAACAATAAAATTGCAAAAATCATACTTATAACAAAGTATGGATTTTGAAATTGCATTCCCCAGCCGATACTATGTCCAAGCCATTTTAATAAAGCTAAAAATGTGGCAAGTCCGAACATACCGAAAAATATTCCCAATAAAGTATTGCGGAAGTTTCGGTGTACATTATCATTTTGTCTTGCACCAAACTTGGTTAAAGACAAAAGTTTCAGCGATAATACAGGTAAAACGCAGGGCATTAAATTTAAGAGCAGTCCGCCGATAAAAGCAAGACCTATAAGTTTCCATGATAAGCCGAAATTTTGTTCGTCGCTAGTTGTATCTAATTCAGGTTGATATTGTTGCCGCAAAAGATATTCGTGATTGAGATTTGCCGTTATTTCAAAATTATGATTTTCAAGTTTTGTATTTGCATCAACCGGCAGAAAACGTACGGTTATTTTTTTGCCGTCAATTAAAATGCGCGGCGCTTCAAAAGCAATATTATCATTATTGTCAATAAAAACAGAAAAAGCGGATATTTTTTCTTTAGAAGTTATATCGGCTTGCAAAAAAGAGCCTGTTTGCGGGAGATGTCTTATTTGAAATTTATCAATATTAAATACGTCAGATTTGTTTTTTGGGGTTCGCAAATGTTGTTGATAAATAAAAGTAGCAACTGAGCTGCTACGTGTATATTCCGAGTTTAATGTCAGCTCTGGTGTCAAAGAAATGGTTGAACACTGTAAATCTTCATTACAAACATCCAAAGCTATGTCGGCTTTAACAATTAATGGATTTTTAGTGTCTTCTACTTCAAAAGTTACTGGAATGGCAATTTCCGTAAGGTAAATTGTAAAATCTTCACCGTTGGAAAGGAGTAAACGCATAGGAACAGGCAATGTAAAGCTGCTGTTTTTTAAATTTTCAGAATGTGAGAAACTTATTTGCGGTTTGTGATATTTACCGTTATTGGCAATAATAAATTTGTTGTTTGGAATACGAATGTGAACAAGACCCCTTACTGATTTTGCATCTTTAACTCCGGTTTGTTCTGTGATAATCCGCGCTTTGACCTCATCATTTTTTATCCATGCTCCAATTCCTTTCAAACCGGTTAAAGGACTTGGATATAATATGTCATAAAAAGGGAGCTTTTTTAGTTCCATACGCGACATAATATAAATTAAATCATCAAAATCGCCTTTTTTGTTTGAAGCTTTTTGGGCATCGCGTATTGTTTTGGCTTCTATGGCTTTTCTATCGCGCGGATTTTGGCTGTAAGGCACAATTGTTTTGATGTCTGTTACCACAACTACATTATCGCCGCTGTCTATATAATCCGGTTTTGTGCTTGAAACGGCGTATTGGTCATCGTCAACTACAATGGGCGGTTCTTCAGGGGTAAGCAATTTTTCTTTATATTTTTCATAAATTTTTTTGAAATAGCGATAAACGCCTAATCCGTCACGGATGTTTTGCTGCATATCATAAGCTTGTTGGGTGCTTATTTCCGGAAAAGCCGCTTTGATATCGTCCAGCATTTCCTCATTTATTTTTTCTGGAGGGTACTTTTCATCAAAAAAATTTGCGGTTTCAATAGTTTTTTGAATAAGTTTCGCCATGTCGAAATTTTCGGCCGCTGAGTATGGCTTGGTTCGTATAGCAGCATTTTCTTCTTGTGCGTGGGCATTAACGCCGGTTAAAAGCAAAATAAGCAAAATGTGTAGCAAAAATTTTTTCATGGCGCATTTCAAAAAGGTTTAAAAACTCGGATAATATGTTATTATATATATCAGTGTTTAACAAATAGTATAGCGCAAAAGATGAATAACGATTACCTTATCGGAAAATGCCTTGTAGCAATGCCAAATATGACGGATGAACGATTCGAGCATAGCGTTGTTTATTTATGTGCCCACAATCAGGAAGGCGCTATGGGATTTGTGATTAACAAACAAATTCGAGAATTTTATTTTTCGGATTTGGTCAGTCAGTTTAATATAGGAAATGTTGCGCCGGTTGCTCCGATTATTTTACATAAAGGAGGACCTTTAGAACAAATCAGAGGTTTTGTTTTGCACAGCAATGATTATCATTGCGAGGGAACGATTGCCGTTGATGATAAAATTTCGGTTTCGTCATCATTGGCAGTGTTGAATGATATAGCTTTCGGGGCAGGGCCGTTTTATAATCTTGTTGCTCTCGGATACAGCAGCTGGAGCCCAAAGCAGTTGGAAACAGAAATCATAAATAATGATTGGCTGGTTGCAGAAGCTACACACGAATTGCTTTTTAAAACGCCTGATGAATATAAATGGCAGCGAGCTATTGATGAATTTGACTTTAATGTAAATGATATATGTTTGCGGACGGGGCGAGCATAAGCAGCAATATAATTGGTTTGGTAAAAAATAAAGGCAACCTTTTCAGATTGCCTTTATTTTTTATATTTTTTCATCTGGATCACGAAGAACGTAACCTCGTCCCCAAACAGTTTCGATATAATTTTTACCACCGGAAGCTTTTTCGAGCTTTTTACGTAATTTGCAGATAAACACATCAATAATTTTTAATTCTGGTTCATCAATGCCGCCGTAAAGGTGGTTCAAAAATTGATCTTTGTTTAATGTCGAGCCTTTTCTTAAAGACAGCAGCTCCATAATGCCGTATTCTTTGCCGGTAAGGTGCAATGTTTCACCATTTACGCTTACGGTTTGAGTATCAAGATTTACTTCAACATCTCCGGTGCGGATAATAGAATTTGCATGTCCTTTGGAGCGACGGACAACAGCTTGTATGCGTGCTAACAATTCGGCTCGGTCAAAAGGTTTGGTCAGATAATCGTCAGCCCCGTATCCCAAACCTTTCACTTTTTTATCTGGTTCGGTCAAACCGGAAAGAATCAGTACGGGAGTTTCAATTTTTGCTGAGCGCAAACGTTTAAGAACTTCATATCCGTTGATATCGGGAAGCATTAAATCAAGGATAATAATGTCATAGTCATAGAGTTTGCCGATTTCCAAACCATCTTCGCCCAAATCGGTGGTGTCGATAATCATGCCTTCTTTCTTCAGCATGGTTTCAATACTCTGTGACACCGCGTAGTCGTCTTCAACCAATAAAACACGCATAGCAATTCTCCTTGAGAAATATAATTCACTGCCCATATAATATAAACAATTTTTATAATTGTTAACTTTTTTTAGTGAAAGTTAACAATTATTAACAACTTTTTTTTATTCAATGGTTATATAAAAATAAAATAACAATAATCGAGGAGGAGAAAATGCCGTTTGAAATGGAAAAAACAAACTATGAACAGAATGCCTTAGAACCTTATATTTCCGCCGAAACAATGGCATATCATTATGGTAAACATTATAAAACTTATATTGAAAATCTGAATAAATTGATTCTGGCTACAGATTTTGCAAATATGAAGTTGAAAGATATAATTTGCGCAACAGCAGAAAAAAGTGATTTACAGGCGATTTTTAATAATGCGGCACAGGCTTGGAATCATGCTTTTTTCTGGCATTCGATGCGTCCGAATGGCGGAGGTGAGCCTCAAGACGCTCTTAAACTACAGTTAAACAGAGATTTTGGCTCTGTTGAAAAGTTTAAAGAAGAATTCAAAGCTGCTGCAACAGGTTTATTTGGCAGCGGATGGGTCTGGCTGGCGGAAAAAGACGGAGTGCTGAAGATTATAAAGACATCAAATGCCGATACACCGATTGTCCGTGGATTTAAGCCTTTGTTCGTTCTCGATGTTTGGGAGCATGCTTATTACTTGGATTATCAAAACCGCCGTGCGGATTTTGTTTCCGCTTTTTTGGAACATTTGGTCAATTGGTAATTGTTGACAGTTTTTGGGCAAAAAGCTAATATAAAAATATTGGACAGGCGATGGTTTTTCTTTTATGAAAAACCGAAGGACTTTTATATGAGCGACTATGTGACTGAAAAAAAATTTATGGTAGCGGAAGGCAATGGCGGAGAGTTGTATATTTTTATTTCCGCTAAAGCTGATACGCCTTCTTCTCCGCAAATTATTTATGATGGAAAAGATCATGCCATATTTTTACGGAATAGAGATCAGAAAATAATTTTGGACTATATTCATCCCGATGTTCGTAAAAAATTGCATAGTTCCAAAGAAGTTGTAATTGTAGAAACATTACTTGATAATATAAAAGACAGCTATTTTGCCCATCTTAAACAAGTCGAAAATATTCCTCTGGATTGGAAACTTATAGGGTTGTCTACATGGGACAAGGCTAAAGCGCACAAAAAATAGCATTAATCCAATGTATTTTTATAAGCTTTCATGGTCAAAGCAGTTATTGCCGTCATTAAAATAAGCAGCGGCCATAAATGCGGAAGAATATCAATAAAATCAGCACCTTTAAGTGTAATTCCGCGTGTGATTTGCAGAAAATAAGTTAGAGGAATACATTTTCCGATAGTTTGCGCCCATAACGGCATTCCTTGGAACGGAAACATAAATCCAGTTAACATTAAAGAGGGTAATAAAACAAAAACAGACATTTGCAAAGCCTGAGTTTGATTTTTTGCCGCTGTCGAAATAAGAAACCCTAGCGACAGGTTGCAAATAATAAAAATGAAAGAACAGAACAGCAACAGTCCTAAATTGCCCAGAACGGGAATATTGAATAACAGGCGGGCAATCAACAGGATTATGAAAGCCTGAAACAAACCGATAAATACAAACGGAGTTATTTTTCCAATCATTACTTCAAGCGGTTGAACCGGCATTGAAAGCAGATTTTCCATTGTGCCACGTTCTTTTTCTCTGGTAAGAGCAAGCGCTGTCATCATTACGCCGGTAAAAATCAAAACCATGCCGATAAGCCCCGGAACAATGTTGTAGCGGGTAAAACCTTCGGGATTGTATGATTTGTGAGTAATAATTGAAAAAGCGGAAGATGTGTTTTTCAAATTACGTAAAGCGCCGGTAAATTCTTTTTCGACAACGTTGTCTATTATTTTGTTCAAGCTGCTGATTGCTCCAGAAACAGAAGTGGGATCGGAAGCGTCAGCCTGCAATAGAATGTTAGGCTTTCTTTTTTTGATAACATCATGTGTGAAATTATCGGGGATGGTAATTACAAACAAGGTTTTTCCTTGACGCAAAAGTTCGTTGCCTTCTTTATCAGAAGAAATTTTGCGTGTGATTCGGAAATAATCTGAATTTTCTAAAGCCGTAACAATACTTCTGGTTAAAAAAGTGTTATCTCGTGAAATTATGGCGGCGGGAAGATGTTTGGGATCGGTGTTTATGGCATATCCAAACAAAATCAGCTGAAAAATCGGCAATGAAATAATCATTTTAAGGGTAATTTTATCCCTTTTGAGCTGGATGAATTCTTTTTTTATAAGAGCTTTTATGCGTTGTAATGACAAATCAAACATCTCAATTTTCT
>SAMEA3663124__coassemble_71_pt1 | contig 36761 bp, 35 predicted proteins | sample SAMEA3663124__metabat2_low_PE_007 | metagenome-assembled genome bin SAMEA3663124 (sample SAMEA3663124) | pig gut metagenome | biome: pig gut; feature: pig-associated habitat; material: faeces | place: Denmark | collected 2012
TATAAAAACATCGTAGATCCCTTGACGAAATGCAAACGCATTTCGAGGGATGACTCTAGAAGAACAGATCCCTTGACGTTTTTGACTGTCATCAAAAACGAGGAATGACGGAAAGGAGAGAACGTTTGTAAGTTCGTTCAAAATCGAGGGATGACAAGAAGAAGTGAGTGTTCATAAGTTTGCCAAAAATCGAGCGATGACTGGAAAGAGAGAAAAACTTACGGTTTGATCACGCTTATTAATGTGGAACGGCATCTAATGACACATTAATATTCGCCCCTGAATAAACTGTTTTTTTGCAAGGAATTTTATAATAAAAAAACTCTGATTTCTCGGAGTTTTTTTATTATAATCAGGCTTGTTTTTTTGATTTTAACTGTCCGCAGGCGGCTAAAATATCCTGTCCTCGTGCAGTGCGAATCGGCGCTGCAAATCCATGTTTTTGTAATTCTTCGGAAAAAGCATGAATTCTGTTATTGGAACTGGGCTGAAAATCACACCCCGGCCACGGATTGAACGCTATCAAATTAAACTTTGCATGAATCCCATAATTTTTCATCATTGCAACCAACTCTGCGGCATGAGCGTATGTATCGTTAAAATTATTCAGCATTAAATACTCAAATGTAATATACCCACCGTTATTATCCTGATATTTTCGGCAGGCAGCCATTAAATCAGGCAATGGATATTTTTTATTTATAGGCATAATCTGCGAACGCAATTCATTATTAGAAGCATGCAAACTAACTGCCAAGCGGGTTCCTATTTCCATGTCAAAATTTGGAATATGAGGAACAATACCAGATGTGGAAACGGTTATTCTTCTCTTAGAAAGCGCTATTCCTTCACCGTCAGAAATAATTTTGACGGCACGCGCCAAATTTTCATAATTTTGAAAAGGTTCTCCCATTCCCATAACCACAATATTTGACAACATTCTGGCTTGTTCTTTCAAATTCCACTCTTTATAGACATCACGGGCAACCATAAATTGCGATACAATTTCACCGGCTGTCAAATTTCTGGTTAATTTTTGGCTTCCGGTATGGCAAAATTTACACCCCATAGCACAGCCGACCTGAGTCGAAATGCAAACCGCCCCCCTGTCTTCCTCGGGAATATAAACCATCTCAACTCTTTGTCCGTCGGAAAATTCAAGCAGCCATTTATGCGTTTTATCCACGGAAATTTGCTCGGTAACGATTTTCGGACGGCTTAGTTCAAATGCCGACGACAATTTTTCGCGCAACGGTTTTGACAAATTAGTCATTTCGTTAAAATCTGTCTTGCCGTAAAAATAAACCCATTGCCAAATTTGCTTGGCACGGAAGGCCGGCTCGCCCAGATTTTGCAAATGCTGCTGCAGTTCTTCCCTAGACAAACCTATTAATTCAATCTTATCACTCATCGGCGGCACTTTGTACTAATGGCACGATACGCTGAAGAAAAACCTCTAAGAGAATATGTATCTTTGGTTGTTGTGCCTTTGGTTGATGTTCCGTCAATAATCAATCTTTCGCCTTTTTTCATAGCTTCAACTAATTTTTTATCGACATTGGCATTCATTGTCCAAGCTTTGTCATTATCAACAAAAAAATCGCTGATTGTATCTTTGCCGATTTTAACAATAACCTTTGCGTCATTTTTATAGGCATAACCAGCTACAAAGTTAACGACATCAAAACTTTTATCTGCCGGACGGTGAGTTATAATCAAATAGACATCGCCGCGGCGCGTATATTTTCCTTCTGATTTTTGCGGTGTACTCGCCATATAACAAACTGAATTTTTACCCTCTTTATAAATATATGCCGACCAGTCATCATATTCGCCAATCAGCTGCGGAGCACCGGCATAAGCCGAAAAAGCAAGCAAGCTTATACTGCAAAAGGCAAGCAGTCCGATTTTTTTCATAATTATCTATCCTTTTTCTGCGGTTAACTTTTGTGATATATTTGATAAATACTCAAAAATAGATAATATTACAATATGATTTTTTTACAGCAGGTCGAAAATGATTAGGGATAAATATCTTAATATAAATAAAATCACAACAGATTCAGACGTATTGAAAATTTTTGATATTGTACGCAGCCATGGCGGTATAGTGCGTTTTGTCGGCGGCGCCGTGCGTGATGCCATTGTTGGAAAAAAAGGATTTGATCTTGATTTATCAACCGATTTATCACCCGATGAGTTGGCTGAAGCTTGTGAAGATGCCGGTGTAAAAACTATTCCCATTGGCCTAAAATACGGCACTTTGGGAGTTATTATCAATAACACCATATTGGAAATTACTTCTTTGCGAAAAGATATTAAAACCGACGGTCGCCACGCTGTTGTTGAATTTACGGATAATTGGGAAGAAGACGCTTCCCGCCGCGATTTGACTATAAACGCCGTTTATGCCGATGAAGAAGGAAATGTTTTTGATTATTACAACGGTATAAATGATTTGGAAAAGGGAATCGTTCGTTTTATCGGCAATGCCGATCAGCGTGTAAAAGAAGATTATCTGCGGATTTTGCGTTTTTTTAGATTTCATTCGCTGTTTGCCAAAACGCCTATTGATAAACATGCTCTGAAAGCCTGTATCGACAACAAAAACGGTCTTGAAACAATTTCCATAGAACGTATCCGCGATGAATTGACCAAAATATTTTTAACTCACAATGCTGCCGAAGTTATCGGAATTATGCTTGATAACGGAATTTTGGATAACTGGCTTTCTCCTTCTAATTATTTGAGCAATTTTGATTTTTTAATTCATCTAGAAGAAGGATTAGAACTCTCCCCCAACCCCTTACGCCGTTTTTTTGCGCTTTATTTTCCCAATAAAACATTAGCTGAAAATTTAGCCATTCGTATGCACCTGACAAAACGGCAAAAAGAAACCATGATTAAATGGGCAGAAAATAAAATAGGTTTAGAAAATATTTTGGAAGAACAATTGCGCCGTAAACTTATTTTTCGTTTTGGAAAAGAGTTTTGCATAGACAAACTGATTATCGAAGCAGCAAGAACACAAACAATTCCTGAAGAAATAAGCTCTATAATATCTGATATCAATGAAACTATCGTTCCTATCTTTCCTATCAGCGGAAAAGATATTATAAAAGCAGGAAAAATCGAAAATTCACAAATCGGTTTGCTGCTTGATAAGCTGAAAGAAGACTGGATTGCCAGTGATTTCAGCTTATCAAGAGAAGACCTGTTGCAAAAAATTCAGCAAACAATGCCGCCGAAAGTTTCTTTGGCATAGCGAGCGTGGAGCTGATAGTATCTGTCTAAGCTTTGTTTAACTTTCCAGTTAACGCTGTCTTTTGGAAATTCGCCTTTTGCATTGGCTTTTCCAGCTTTTATTCCTGTAAGAATTTCTATACCGTCATCGACCGTGTCAATAGCATAGATATGGAATTTTCCTTCTCTGACGGCTGAAATAACATCTTCGCGCAGCATCAGATTTCCAACATTGGTTCGCGGAATAATCACACCTTGGTCACCTGTTAAACCACGATGGGCGCAAACATCGAAAAAGCCTTCAATTTTTTCATTTACGCCGCCGATAGGCTGAATATCGCCGAACTGATTGATTGAACCGGTTACAGCAATATTTTGTTTTATCGGCAAATCGGCTATTGCTGACAAAAGGCAATAATATTCCGTCGATGACGCACTGTCTCCGTCAACTCCGCCGTATGATTGTTCAAAAACAATTGAAGCAGAAAGCGAAAGCGGAGACTGTTTGGCAAAACGGTTAGCTATCAACGATTGCAAAATCAACACACCTTTTGTATGTATCGGACCGCTCATGTTTGTTTCGCGTTCGATATTAATAAATTCACCATTTCCTATACGCGCCTGAACTGTAATCCGCGCGGGTTTGCCAAATGAAAAACGAGAAAAATTATAAACAACCAAACCATTAATTTGGCCAACTTTTGCACCGCTCGTATCCATCAAAATGGTACCATCGTCGATTTGTTCAAGCATAGCCTGTTTAATGCGGTCGCTTCGGTAAATTTGCGCAGCAATAGCCTGATCAATATGTTTCTTGCCAATTTGCTTGGAATTGGATTCTCTTGCCCAATAGTCAGCTTCGCGCAGCAAATCACCTATTGAAGCAATATGAGCCGTCAGTTTCTTTGAATCTTCTGCCAAACGCGATGAATATTCTATAATACGGGCCACAGCCTGACGATTAAGACTGCGCAATTTTTTCTTATTTGAAAGCGAACCGATTAATTTGGCATATTCGATTTCATTTTCATCATTTCGATCCATTAATGTTCCGAAATCGGCTTCAACTTTGAAGTAATCCGAAAAGTCAGGATCTCTTTCCGAAAGCAAATCATATAATTCTTCATCACCAGTCAGAATAATTTTAATATCAAGCGGTATCGGTTCCGGATCAAGAGAAATAGTTGTAAAACTGGTTTCATCACTCGGTGTTTCTATTTTAATTGTTTTTGACGCAAGCGCCCGTTTAAGAGAATCCCACGCATATGGCTGCTGCAACAGTTTACGCGCGTCAATCAATAAAAATCCGCCGTTGGCTCTGTGCAAAGCGCCTGCTTTTATTAAAGTAAAATCAGTTAAAAGCGCACCATATTGCTGAATACGTTCTACTCTTCCGACAAGATTTCCTTGAGTCGGATGATCCAAATGAACAATCGGAGCCCCTGATTCCGGTTCGTTTTTGACAATAACATTTACTTTAAATTTAGCAAATTTATCTTCTTCCTGCCTATTCATTTTAGACAGTAACGATGTCAAAGCGTCTTCTTCGCCGTTGCCGTTTTGCGGCGGTGTATTATCTTCCGGTAAAAATTCATCAATATTGGTAATAATATGATGTTGAATATTTTTCAAAAATTCATTTACTTCACGGTGGCCTTTATATTTTTGGCGCAAAGAATCAATTGGCTTTTTTACTGCCATTTTAATAAATTTTTCACGCAGCAAATTATGTTCACGGCGCTGCTTATCTTCCCATTCTGGTAAATCTTTGGCTGCTTTTTCGATTTCTTCCTGCATCAAGTTCAAATCATTTATCAGCTCTTTTTTCTCTTCTTCCGGCAGTTCATCAAAAGCCTCCGGACTTAAAACTTCACCGTTTTTAACCGGAGCGACCACAAGTCCTACCTGCATGTGCAGCAGCGAAACACTTTTACCTTTAGCTTTTTTCTGTAAAATGCGCAAATATTCATCTTTTTTCTGTTTATATTTTTCCTGAATAATACTTACGCCCGCTTTATATTCATCGCTTTCCAATACAGCCGGTATAGCAACGCTGAAATCATCGATAAGTTTATCAATATCTTTTGCAAAATCAACAGCCTGTCCGGCAGCAAAACTTATACTGTGAGGTTTATAAGGTTCATCGAAATTATAAACGTAAGCCCAATCTTTCGGCGTAGAGCGTTTTTTTGCCTCTTCTTCCAAAATTCGTTTAACCAAACTGGTTTTTCCCGTACCCTCAGGTCCGAGGCAGAACAGATTATACCCTTTGGATTTAATGTTAATTCCAAGTTCAACAGCACTGATAGCTCTATCCTGCCCCAAAGCCGACATTCTCTCTTCAAGCTCGGCCGTGCTTGTAAAATCAAATTTCTGCGGATCGCAAACAGCATACAGCTGACTGGGTTTTAATTTTGAAATGCTCATTTTTCGGTCTCGTTTCTAAACAAAGTTATTTTGTTAAGATATAATGCCGAAACCCTAAAATCTGGTAAACAGAGGCAAAGAATTTAAGTGCTCGCCAAACAAATATCCTTTTATGCCGCTATGTTCATAACCTAAAATATAATAATGTTGAGGAATAAAAAGATTACGAATATTGTCATTTAAAGCATTTTTTACTTTAAGGCCATTTTTTTCAATAAAAGCCGTCATTGCTTTTGACCAGCCGACTCTATTAAAATCGCCAAAAATAACAACCGGATCATCTTGCTGAGCAACAAAAGCTGACAAATTATTCAAAGCAAAAGAAATTTGTTTTTCATCCAATTTGCTGAAATCAACAGCAATAAGCGACAAAGGCAAGCCTTCTGAATCTATTTTAACAAAATCTGCATAAACATCAGAACCAAGGTTAACCCGTCCGGAAAGTTTAACAGGAAGCGACGACAGCATAAAACCGTTTTCCCATCCTTCGGACGAATGCAGAAATTTATATTCAGCAGGAATCATTTTTTCGAGTTCAAACTCATTCATATCAGGGTTTGTTGAAGCAACAACCGCATATTTTTTGTTTTTTATTTTTTTCATTAAACACGGCGCATCATGCACTTGGGGAGCAAAAAGCAATTCTAATGAACTGTTTTCATTTGCTTTGCCGGCAAAAACATTCACTGCCGAAGATATGGTAAAAAAATTTATCATCCCTAATAAAAAAAACAATGAAGCGTAAATATAGTGTTTTTTCAACAAAGTATAGAACAAAACAACCAATAAAAACATATAAAGCTGCCAACGCAGGCTGTCAAAAAACACCGCAACTTTTCCTGAGCCATATCCAAATAATGTTATAATCGCAGCCAACAGCAAGAATACTTTCAAAACAGTGCCTACCCGCGCTTTATGTTTTTTATTGGACAGATATCCCATTATTCGGTTCTTCTTTTTTATTGTTTTTTGTTGTGTTATATAATAGTCTTTATATACTTTAAAAAATTTTTTGTAAACAATGCCGACAAAAACATGGATAACATTTTAAATCTTCAAAAATTTACAAAATTTGTCGCTGATTATTCCAAGCGCACATATCATTCTGTTGAAGAATATATTTTATCCTTGCCGCAAGACAAGCTATTGGCTGTGTCTTTATTTTTGATTGCAATTACTTTTGTTCTGGCTTTAATATTGGTTTGGTACATTAAAACCATTATAGCAGCAATGCAAGAATCTCACCTGCAGGAAGACAAAACAAAAAAGAGCACCGATAATCGGCTTGACCGCCCTATTTCCGGATTTACAGATGATGAATATATTCCTTTAGATATTGAAGGATTGGAAAAAATACAAAAGCCGGAAGCCCCTAAAGAAAAAAATGTTGTCAGTCGTCAACAGCCTTTTAATTTTGACTGGGATCGTAAAACCAAATTTGACGACGGCGAATTTATCCGTTCGGCAGATGCTTTTCAATATCGGCTGAAACCTCAAAAACTTCGCAATTTATTGGGATTAATTGTCGATTTGTTGGAACGCGGCGTTGATGAGCCAAAAATCGCTCAAACAATTATGTATAAAAATCAGCATCTCAATACGGAAGACGATATTATTCAAACCATAACCGCAATAAAATTTTTTATTTATTTATGCCTTAACGGCCGATTTAAAAGAATTAACAGCGACAAGCTTTTACCGCAGGAAACCACCGCTATTTTTCATATTGCAAGAGGAGATTGCACATTAGCTTTGGTATTGCTTGAAACTTTGATTGACAATAACATTTCTAAAATAAAATCCATGAAAGAAGGACGCGATAAAGAACGGCGGTGGTGCGAAACTTCAAATTGCGCCACAATTTTCGGCACATTGGCTTCTTTTGAAAATGAATCTTTGGCAGCAGGAGCTTTTGAGCTGGCTATTGAACTCAATCCGCGCAATGTAACCGCTTGGGGCAGGATAGGAGATATATACACAAAACTCGAAAACTTTGATGAAGCTGTCTGGGCTTATTCGAATGTATTAAATTTGGCAGATGAAGAAATTTATACCCAACAAATTGCCAATGCCAACAAAATGTTATCAGGATACTATACTGAAACAGGCTGGCGTGAAGAAGCCGCCGAAATGGAAGAGAAAAGCCGCCAATTTTATGATAAAATCAGAATTAACGTTCCTCTGACCGAACGTGAAATTAAAATCGTTAAAATTATAGAATCTAAAGAATATGAAAATATGGAAATAATCGTCGACAATTTGTTTGAAAATAAGAATCAAGTTCCGACAAACGGTTATATTTAACGGCTTCTGCCTCTATATCGTTCCGGCAGAGGTCTAGTATTCTGATAATCTTCTCTTTTATCTTGTTCACGCTCGCGTTCAAGTTTTTGTTCCAATTCCAATTCTTGGATTAAAGCTTCATTGCTTGTGTCTTTGCGACCGCTTTTTTCCAAAATAATTTGGCGGGCGGTTTTTTCATCAAAAGTTTTCTTTTCTTCTTCCGAAGCATTTTGAGCTTTCAGCTGCTCCTCTTTTTTGGAATCTGTTTTTTCTTCTTGTTTGGCTTCAGGCTGCTTGTTTTTTTCCTCAGAAGTTTTTTCTTTGGTTACCGGATTAATTTCGTTCTTCTTTTGCTGTTCTCTTTCCAAATTCTTTTTAACTGAATTTTTATCTTTTTCAGCATCATCCATAATCACCTTTTTAACTTCTTTTTCTTCAGCGTTTTTCAATTTAGGCAATGTTTTTTCCGATTTGGAATCTTTATCTTGTTTTTTAAGATTGAGAATATCATTGGATTTTTCTTTTTTCAGATTTTCTTTTGCCAAATCCTTGGCATCGACATTTGTAACTTTATCACGCATTTGATTGGTTATTTTGCGATCAGCTTCCAATCCCGCCTTTTTGATAATTTCTTCGGCTTTTTGCAGTTGAATATCTTTTTCAACAGTCTGGCGCAAATGTATATCCTCAGCGCTTTCCATTTGTTCAAGCTGTTTCTTTTCTTGCGGTGTTAATGCTTTTTCAAGCGATGATATTTCTTTATCCATAAAAACAGGTACTAAAATATATTCATCATCATCTTCTTCATCATCGTAGGAATCGCGTATTTTTTTGCTTATTTTTTTAAATCCTTTCGGAACTTCAAGCGGTGTGCGGGCCTTTATACGCGGTTTAGTTTCGCGTTTTTTATTAGCGTTATATAAATTAGCTTCTTTAACGTTAACTTTGAGGGTTAAACGCTCGTGCTTATCAATACCGTTTTTTTTCCATTCCATATTGGAATCGTCTTTATCTTCTTGCTCTTCCTTTGATTCCGGAAAAATATCTTCGTCCATCGCATTTCCTCAAAGTTTATTGTTTTTATAATTTAGACACATTTATATTTTTTGTCAAATATTAAACCGAAGAAACTTTACGCATTAAAACCATAATCGATTCATTAGACAAAAGTGTTGAAAAACACTCCACAATACTGTCATCAGAGCGTTTAAGGCTGAATGCCTGCGTATTATTGCTGAACAAATGGCTGATGATATCTTTTTTCAGAGCCTGCCAATCGGAAACGCCGTTGAAAAATATTTTTTGAGTATCGAGCAATTCATTAAACGTTGGTTCACTATTTAAAATATTCTCATCAGCATTCCATAGATTGACATACGCCTGATTATAAATTTTAAGTCTTCCATCCCCTTCAAAAATCAGAACCGCTTCATCAATATTATTTAATATTTCCTGCCTAACACTTATCAGCGAATTATATTCCCTGCTGGCAGCCAAGCGATCCGAAATATCTTCATAGGCAAAAACAAGTCCGCCCTTTAGATAAGGAGCCCTCACCCTGCGCAGGGAACGGCCGTCAGGAAGATGCAATAAATCTTCTTTCGGCTCAAGAATTGAACCAAACATTTTTTGTTCTTCGCTTTTGAAATAAGGATAATCAGGCACTTCAGGCAAAAGCCTTTTTTCTCTTATATTGTCCAAAAAACTGCCGTAAGTATTTCCGCTCTCAAACCATTCGTCATCAAGACGCCATAAAGTTTTAAACGCTTGATTATAGAAAGAAAGTTTTAAACCGCTGTCAAAAACAGCAAAAGCCGTTCCTAGTGCTCCCAAAATTTCGAGGTGCGCATTTTGATGCTGTTTCAAATTATGTTTAAGTTCATCAAGCTCGGTAATATCAAACAATGCGCCGACCGTAGCTATTTTATCCAAACTCTCCTCACTATGAAAAGGTGTTTCTACAGCTTCAAAGCAAAAACGCGAACCGTTTATATTGCAATTTATAATTTTATTTTGCGGCAAATTATTTTCCTGAGCTTTTTGCGCCAAAAATTTTAGTGATTTATCCTTTCCTCCGCAGTCGATTTCGAGATTTTCGGCAATAATAGCATTTTTATCGGCCGTCCCGACAAATTCGGCATATTTTTTATTAACCGCGACTAAATTAAGTTCATGACTACGCAGCCAAACCGGATAAGGCAAATTATCGACCATATCTTCAAAATTGTGCAGCAGATTGTCTGTCTTTTTTTGTTCTCTAAGCAACGAATCTATATAAGAAGCATCATTGCTTATATCGCGAAACCAAATGATATCACCATAAATACTGCCATCAGCTCCGCTGATACGGGCACCGCTCAAATTTAGATTTTTACCGTTTTTGAGAACAAATTTATCTTCAAAAGAAACTCCGTCTTCACGCAGCAAAGCTACATATTTATAAATTTTTTCAGCGTCATCTTTATAAAAATGTTTCAGAATTTCATCAAACTTTGATTCTATCCCCGAAGGAAGATTCAATATAACCGCCAGCCGGCGGGAACAATGTTCAACAATAGTATGCCGCGGATCATTAACACGGTCATCAGGATAAACAAAAATATAATATCCGTCCTTAGCCGCATTAATCGTTTCAGCATATCTATCCTGCGAACGTCTGATAAAATAGTTTTTTTGTTTTAATTTCAATATATTATAATAAAACCATGCTATTATAGCACCCAAAACAAAAATTATACCGAAAATAGTATACCACAATTCCGGCGCGGCATAAAACATGTCTAAAAGAAGTTCTTTATTCATCCGTTTAAAATTTTTCTGTTATTTTTGTTGTATATAATATAAAGTTATGCCAACAGAGTAAACATAAAAACAAATCGGTAAACAAGAAGATGTTCAATTTAGCTTTTGATACAAGCGCGCAAAGCTGCTCGGTAATTTTAACCAAAGACAGCGTCACACTATACAAATCAGTGCAAAAAATGGATTTTGGACAATCCGAAGCCTTAATGCCCGCAATAAAGGCCGCACTGGATGCCAATAACCTGAAAATGAAGGATATTGATTTAATTACAGTCTGCACCGGTCCGGGGTCTTTCACCGGTGTACGTTCCTCTTTATCAGCTGCCCGCACCTTGGAACTGGCTTTGCCTGATATAAAATTAACCGGAGTTTCTGCATTTGAGGCTTATATTGAAGACATTGAGCCTGATGAGCTTGCCGAAGTCAATGCCGTTATAATTGAAACCAAACGCAATGATTTCTATTTTCAGATGTTTGACATTCACAAAAAAGCTCTAAGCGCTCCTGAAGCTTTAAACTATGAAGAAATTATCGACAAGCTGCGAAACCACAAAGTAACATTTACCGGCGATGGTGTAGAAAGATTTCTAAATCATCCATCCGGTCTGAGTCTGCATGTCATCAATATGCCTGATATTCCGCCGATTGAAGCTTTAGCCCGCTGCGGAGATTTGCGCTGGAGCAAAAAAAATCTTGATTATCCGAAGCCTTTATATTTAAGAGCTCCAGATGTCTGCTTAAAAGCTTAATTTTATAATAACTTATTTTTGTTATTTTCGGGGTAAGAATCGCAATGAGGCAAACCATGAGCAAAACACCCTCTAAAAAAACATCCCGTAAATCCGCAGATAAAAAAGAGGCGGCAAAAAATAAGAAAAGCATAAAGGCAAAGCGCAAAAACAGCAGAAAAAAATCTAAAGGAAACAATCGGTTCTGGCTGAAATTTTTTCTTATATTATTTCTTATCGTCAGCATAATATGCGGCGGATATATTTTTTATTGCTGGATAACTCTGCCAGATATATCCAAAGCCATTGAACGCACCAGATTGCCGGCTACAACGATTTTAACCGAATCAGGGCAGGAAATAGAATCATACGGCGGCGTTTATTCCGAAATAGTTTACGCAGAGGATCTTCCGTCATATGTTCGCGACGCTGTTATTTCCACCGAAGACAGGCGTTTTTATTCCCATTTCGGGTTTGATTTTGTTTCTTTCGGGCGGGCAATGGTTGTTAACTTAATTCACAGACGCTATGTCCAAGGCGGAAGCACCATTACACAGCAAGTCAGCAAAAATTTGTTTTTAACTCCCGAAAAAAATATAAAACGCAAAGTTCAAGAATTGTTAATGGCTTTCTGGCTGGAAAAAAAGTTCACAAAAAATCAAATTTTAACTCTTTATCTGAATCGGGTTTATATGGGAGCCGGAACTTACGGAATAGAAGCTGCATCTCAAAAATTTTTTCATAAAAGCTCTCATGATATAAATATGATGGAAGCCTCTATTTTAGCAGGTCTATTAAAAGCTCCTGCTCGTTATAATCCAATTTCAAGCAAAAAACGAGCCGTAGAACGAGCAACCGTAGTGTTGCAAAATATGGTCGATAATAGAAAAATAACAGAAAAACAAAAAATTTTGGCTCTAAAAATGCCGATAGGCAACAATAAATACAATTTTGACGGCGGAAAATATTTTGCCGACTGGGTTTATAATGAAGTAAATGCTTATATCGGCGAACGTGATATTGATATAAATGTTTATACCACGCTTGATGGGAAATTGCAAAAAGCCGCCGAAACCATTTTGCAGCAGGCTGTTGCCGCAAACCACAAAAACAATGTGACAAACGGCGCTATTGTCGTTATTGACAATAGCGGTGCAGTTAAAGCCATGGTTGGAGGCATAAGTTACCGCAACAGTCAATTTAACCGCGCTGTTCAAGCTTTGCGGCAGCCGGGCTCCTCATTCAAGACTTTTGTTTATCTTGCAGCATTAGAAGACGGTTTTGAACCTGATGACACTATAGAAGATAACCCCATTGCCATCGGAAAATGGAAACCAGAAAACTACGATAAAAGATATTACGGAAAAGTATCGGTAAAAGATGCTTTCCGCCGTTCACTGAATTTGGCAACCATTGATTTAAGCAATCGAATTTCAAAACAAAAAATCATAGAATTGGCTCATAAAATGGGAATCAGCACGCCTATAAACAACGCGCCGTCCATGCCTCTCGGCAGTTTTGAAGTTAAAATTATAGATATGGCCGTTGCTTATTCAACCATCGCTAACGGCGGGTTTGCAAACTGGCCTTATTCCATTAATGAAATTTACAGCAAAGACGGCTACAAAATTTATGAAAGAACCTCTGATGAAAAAAATAAAATCATCAGCGATGAAGCTATTGAAAACATAACCTCAATGTTGCAGAGCGTTATTGAAAACGGAACAGGCAAAAAAGCGCGTTTACCTTTCTTTGCGGCAGGTAAAACAGGGACTTCCCAAGATTATCGTGATGCATGGTTTGCCGGTTTTTCACGCGGATACACAGCGGTTGTGTGGGTTGGCAACGACAATAATTCTCCAATGAAAAATATAAGCGGAGGAACTTTACCAGCTGAAATATGGAAAAAATTAATGTTGCAGATTCAATAAAAATTATACTTTTCTTATTGTCGTAATTATATATAATTGTGCACAGAAAAAAGAATCGTAATTTATCGTAGTTTTAAGAAGGATAAAAAAATGAAACAAAAACCTGTTATGCTGCTCATTCTTGACGGCTGGGGCTATCGCAAAGAAATAACTTCTGATAATGCCATTGAACAAGGACACACACCAAATTGGCACAATTATCTTAAAGAATATCCGCATAATTTAATCCAGACTTCAGGATTAGCCGTTGGTTTGCCAGAAGGACAAATGGGCAACTCGGAAGTCGGACATACCAATCTCGGCGCCGGCAGAGTGGTTATGCAAGACCTGCCCAAAATTGATCAGGCTATAAAAGATGGAAGTTTGTCTAAAAATCCTGTTCTGCAAAAACTTATTTCGACTTTAAAAACAAGTGGAAAAACTTGTCATTTAATGGGATTGATGTCACCGGGCGGCGTTCACTCTTCACAAGCTCATATTGTCGCTTTGGCACAAATCTTAAACGATAACGGCATCAAAACCGATGTTCACGCATTTTTAGACGGACGCGACACCCCGCCGGAATCTGCCGCCGGATTTTTGGCTGATTTTGAAAAAAGCATTTCAACTTTCAAACAAGTTAAACTCGCCACTTTATCAGGACGTTTCTACGCCATGGATCGCGATAAACGTTGGGACAGAGTTGAAAAAGCCTATAACAATATGGTGTTGGCTGACGGAAAACGTTTTGCAACCGCAGAAGAAGCCATCAAATCATCTTATGCCGATAAAGTAACAGATGAATTTGTTATTCCATGCACCCTTGGCGATTATAAGGGATTTGAAGACGGAGATGCAGTTTTAATGGCAAACTTCCGCGCCGATCGCGCCCGTGAAATTTTGTATGCATTAGCTGATAAAACTTTTGAAGGATTTTCCCGTAAAAAAATTATAGAATTGTCAATAGCTGTAGGTATGACTGAATATTCAGTAGACCACAACCGTTTTATGCAGACAATGTTTCCGCCTGAGGCTTTAGTTAATATTTTCGGCGAAGTTATTGCCGACCACGGACTGACTCAGCTGAGAATTGCCGAAACCGAAAAATATGCTCACGTTACTTTCTTTTTCAACGGCGGAGAAGAAAAAGAATTTAAAGGCGAATCTCGTATTTTGATTCCAAGTCCGAAAGTTGCAACTTATGATTTGAAACCAGAAATGTCTGTTTATGAAGTTACCGACAAATTGGTTGATGCTATCGAAAACCAAAAATTCGATGTAATCATTTGCAACTTTGCCAATGGTGATATGGTTGGACACACCGGTATTATGGAAGCTGCTCTCAAAGCCGTTGCCGCAGTTGATGAATGTTTAGGACGCGTTATTAAAGCCATTAAAGATGTTGACGGCGTTATTTTAGTTACCGCCGATCACGGAAATGCAGAAAAAATGGTCGATGAGAAAACAGGACAGCCATACACAGCGCACACTGTCGGCGATGTTCAAGCCGTATTAATCAATGCTCCTAAAAATATTGTCGGATTGGAAAAAGGAAAATTGGCCGATATAGCACCAACACTGCTTGACCTTATCGGAATAGAACAACCTTCCGAAATGACCGGCAAATCTTTATTGATAAAAAAATAAAGGCCGATTGACTGTGAATTTCAAGACTCTGTTTCCGTATACGATGGCTGTGGCGCTGGCAATAATTTGCAGCGCCAATGCTGCTGTCGTATCGGAACAGGATCTTGAATATGTGCGAAGACAAGTTCAACAACAAAACAACCATCATAAAAAACTTCAAAGGCAGACGGCGGAAATAAATCGGGAATTAGACCAAATCAACCGCGCTATGATAAAAAAAGCCAAGCAAATCCAAAACATAGAAGACAAAACATCGGCTATGGAAAAAAAATTGCTCGATTTGCAAAAAGAACTCAAAGACGCCGAAGAAAGTTTTACAACCGAAGATAAAAATTTAATTAAAACATTATACGCTTTACAAAATTTAGCACTCAAGCCAACCGAATCGCTTTTTGTACAACCTTTAACACCCGTAGAAATAATACGAAGCGCCATGTTATTGCGCGAAACAGTCCCTTATTTGGCAGAACAGGCCGCTCAGATTCGTTTGAGACTGGATACAATTTCTGCTAAGAAAAAAAATATAGAACAACAGATGGCTAATGTTTCCCGCAGTAAAGCAGCCCTTGAAAAAGAGCATACTAAAATGCGCAAATTAATGTCGCAAAAATCAGCTATGCGCACAAAGCTTAAAACAGAAACCGCCGAAACAAAGCAAAAAATAAAGCAATTAGCGGATCAGGCAAAAGATATAAAAGAATTGCTGGACAAATTGGAACGGGAAAGAATAGCCCGTGAAAAAATGGAAAAGATACGCCGAGAAAAAGAACGCCGAGAAAGAGAAGAACTTGAAAGATACAGACAAGAGCAGGAAAAACAAGAAACTGCCGAAAGTGATGACTTGATAAAATCGAAACCTGAGTTTATAAAAGAAACTGGAAAGAATTTTGCAAAAGCGCGCGGACACTTGTCTAAACCTGCCCGCGGATCTATTGCTGTTGCCTATGGCGCCGAGACTTCAAAAGGCGTTACGTCTAAAGGTATTTCAATCCAGACACGCCCGCAGGCGCAAGTTATTTCGCCTTATGACGGTTCAGTCATTTTTGCGGGACCGTTCCGCGGATACGGCAAATTAATTATTATTGAACACGGCGACGGCTATATGTCTCTTCTGGCCGGCATGGAAGATATCGATTGCGAAGTCGGACAAATGTTGTTAGCCGGCGAACCAATCGGTCAAATGCCTGACAGCGAAGGCAGCAACTTATACGTAGAACTTCGCAAAAACAATAAACCTATCGATCCGGCTGCTTGGATTTCAGATTAAACAACCTTAACAGGAAAAAGATTATGTTAAAAAAACTTACGATTTTTACTTTAACAATTAACATTTTGTTAGGCACAACAAGCTGTGTTACAGCAGCTGACAAAAAAAATGCCGCCAAAGAAGAAAACTTTGACACATATGAAATGCTTAACCTTTTCGGAGAAGTTATGGAAAGAACAAAAGTTTCATATGTTGAAGACGTCAGCGATCAAAAATTAATCGAATCCGCTGTTAACGGAATGTTATCGTCTCTTGATCCTCATTCAAGTTTTTTGGATGCCAAAAGTTTTAAATATCTGAATGAACAAACCCAAGGAAAATTCGGAGGACTGGGGATTGAAGTTACTATGGAAAACGGAGTGGTCAAAGTTGTATCTCCGATTGACGACACTCCTGCTTTTCGCGCCGGATTGAAACCGGGGGACTATATTATCACAATCAACGGAACTCCGGTTATTGGAATGAGCCTTAATGAAGCCGTTGAAAAAATGCGCGGAAAGGTCGGCACAAAAATAAAACTGACTATCCGCCGCGCTAACGAAAAACCATTTGATGTTACCCTGAAACGCGAAGAAATAAAAATTCAATCAGTTAAAAGTGATATAAAAGCAAAAGACATCGCTTATATTCGCATTTCTTCTTTTAACGATGGTTCTGATGCAACAATAAAAAAAGAATTTGCAAAAATGCAAAAGAAAACAAATAATAAAATTAAAGGATTAATCATTGATGTTCGTAACAATCCGGGAGGATTGCTTGATCAGGCCGTTGCCATTTCGGATTTATTTCTTGATAGAGGCGAGATTGTTTCAACACGTTCCCGCAATGAAGAAGACACTTTAAAATACAGCGCAACCGCCGGAGATATAGCTCAAGGACTGCCTATTGTCGTTATTATCAACGACGGTTCAGCTTCCGCTTCAGAAATTTTGGCAGGTGCTTTGCAGGACCATAAACGCGCTGTAATTCTCGGAGAAAAATCTTTTGGAAAAGGATCGGTGCAAAGCGTTATTCCTTTTGGAAAATATGGAGCCATCAGATTAACCACCGCCCGTTATTACACTCCTTCCGGACGTTCAATTCAAGCTAAAGGCATTGAACCGGATATTGAAGTAAAACCGGCAAAAGTCGAACTGTTGAACAATGACGGATTAACCATCAGCGAAGCCGAATTAAAAAATGCTTTGAAAAATGATAACATTGATACAGACAGCAAGAAAAAAGAAAATGATGACGACAGCGCCAAAGATGAAGAATTGAAAAAAGATTATCAATTATTGCGCGCCGTCGACACAATAAAAGCTTTAAGCATTTATAATCAGAATAACAAAGGAAAATAATGGTTTATCCTTATCGCAAAAATGTGGGAATTGTCGTTTTCAACCGCAACAAACAAGTTTTATGGTGCGAAAGGAAAGATATATCCGGACAATGGCAATTTCCGCAAGGCGGAATTGAGGACAACGAAACTTTTACAGAAGCTGCTTTTCGCGAATTAAAAGAAGAAACTTCCATTACTTCGGTTGAAGTGGCAGCGGTGATAGATCCTCCGCTTGCCTACGATTTTCCGCCGGCAATAGCCCATAAATTCAAAAAACGCGGACAAGCTATGAATTGGGTCTTATTCCGTTTTACAGGAAAAGACGAAGAAATAAATCTTCAAACGGCGGAACCGGAGTTTGTTAATTGGAAATGGGTTGATATTGACATAACACCATCTGAAATTGTACAATTTAAAAAAGATGTTTACAAAAAAATGGTTGCAGACTTTTTGAATTTTTTGCAAAAGGATTTGTAAGATGAACGATGAAGATATTCAAAATTTAATCAATCAGGCGCTGACATGCACAATTACAAGCAATGTTTCCTTGTCTGATGATCAGCTTGCCGCCCTGCAAAACTTGAATGAATTTTGTGTAAATCGAGCTTTACAAACACCTGAGGTACAGAAAAAACCGCTGAAAATTATTTATAAAAGCAACGAAGAATTAAAATTGGCTTTAATTGCTATACTTTTAAGCCACACACTGACAAATGCGCGCCGTAAACTAAACGAAAATAAAAACTTTTTCGAAAGCAACATCACGATATATCATTTTGCCAACAATGTTAAAGAAATAAATTTTGGAAAAATCAATGCCGAAAATGTTATACAAGCTATAAATTGGGAAATTATAGAAGATTGGAAGCTATACCGTGACACAGAATGCGGCGGTATAAAAGCTTTAGTTGATGAAAAGACGCATTTAACAGGGTTAAAAGACTATCGAAGAGGTGGCGACCCTCTGTACGAATTTGCAAGATTTCACCGCAAATTTACCGAAAAAGAAAATAAAATTGCAGAAGATAGCTTAATTCAAGCTCAAAACGCTTATCGCAGCGCTGTTATGCAATCGGTTATATCTGAAGTGGCAAAGCAACAGTTGCTTGAAGGCAAAAATCCGATGGATGTTATAAATTCTCTTCTCGGACAGGAAGAAAATTTACAAATTGCCTCAACTCCTCAAAAGCCTAAGCAAATTACAAACAAAACAGAAAAATAATTTTAAATCCCCTATAAAAAATAGGGGATTTTTTCAACTTTAGAAATAAGTTTAATTTGCCTGTCCTTTTTCTGCTTCAGCTTGCTTGCGAGCAGCGTAAAGCGCGCCGAAATCTATAGGATTTAACATAAACGGAGGCAAACCGCCTTCGGTTAAACATTGGGTAACCACATTGCGGGCAAAAGGAAATATTAAGCGAGGGAGCTCTATCATCAAAATCGGCTCCAAATGTTCGGCAGGAACATTTATTTCCGCATAAGCCATATATGAAAGTTCAAGTACGAATAAAGTTTTTTCTTCAATTTTGCCTGTCATTGCGATGTCAAGCTGAGAAGTAAACATACCATTGCCTTTCGGCTCTGACTTAACGTCAATATGGACATCCATTTTAGGAGCCGATTTAATTTCGCTGAAAATTTCAGGGGCGTGAGGTATTTCCAAAGATAAATCCTTTATAAACTGCCCATGAATGGCTATCGCCGCATTTTTTGGCTGTTCGTCCATTTTTTTCTCCTTAAATATTTTAATCTCTAAGACAACGTATAATAAATATTACCGAAGGTCAAATAATTCGGTTGATAATATCAACATTTAAGCTATATTGTATCCAAGATTGTTTTTACAACTTTTACAGAGGAAAAAATGGCTTTAGATATTATAATTCTGCTGGTTGTAGTGGTAATTATCTTTCAAAAACTATGGAGTTTGCTGGGTACGCGTGCAAATAATGCGTCAACTCCCATCAGTCAGGAGAGCGCTGCTAAAATTTTTGACATATTGATGAAAGAAAATATGCGCCACGCCAAACAAAAAGACACTGTAAACGGCGGAGAATTAAAAGCAGAATCAAAAACAATGACTGAAACCGAAAAAACGTTAAGCTCTATTCCTCTATTTGATAAAGATACTTTTTTAAATGGGGCTAAACGGGCTTTTGAAATGATTGTAACAGCTTTTGCAAAAGCCGATTTGGAAACCCTAAAATCTTTGATTGAAAAAAATCTGTTCCAGCGTTTTGAAGAAATCATAAAACAACGCAAAGACGACGGTATCACCGCTGAAACCGATTTTATCGGTTTTAACAGCGTTGAAATTATTCATGCGGAAATCGATGATGCTTCCAATGCAAAAATAAGCGTCAGATTTGTCAGCGAGCAGGCAAATGTTTTGCGTAATTCTGACGGAAAAGTTATTGAAGGTGATGAAAACTTTATTCAGTCAATCACCGATGTTTGGACTTTTGAACGCAATATTAACTCCACAAGCCCCAATTGGCTGCTTATTTCAACAAAAAAATGAAAAAACTTATTTTACTCGCCGTCCTGCTGCTAACGGCATGCCCTCAACAAAAAGAAAACAAACCAAAAGATCTTTCAGCTCCCATAACACCAAAAGCGGAATTACAGGCTGCCGCTTTTGATGAGCTTGAAGGATGGAAAAAAGACAATTTTTTTGAGATACTTCCGGCACTAAAAAAGAATTGCCAAAGAATTAGTAAAATTTCAACAGATTGGCTGGCTAACAGCGCTATAAAAATAGATACAAATTTATATAAAAATATATGCCGAGATTTAGAAAAAACAAAGTTTAGCAACAGCATTGAATTAAGGAAATTTATAGAAGAGCGGTTTACTCCTTTTTTGGTTTTAGATGACGGAAACGCCGATGGAAAATTTACGGCTTATTATGAATCGCAAATTAATGCCTCATTTCAAAAACATGGTAAATACCATTACCCTATTTATCAAAAACCAAATGATTTAATTGAAATAAATTTACAGGATTTTGATAAATCTCTTCCAAACAAACGATTAGTCGGGCGCATTGATAATAAAAAAATGATACCTTATTATAACCGCGCCGATATTGAGAACAAAGGAATTAACGCTCCGGTTTTAATGTGGGGAGACAGTCTTATAGACATTCACGTTATGCAAATACAAGGCTCCGCCGTTGCTCATATGGATAATGGAGAAAAAATAAGAGTGGGTTTTGCTGACAGCAACGGGCTTCCTTTTAGAGGAATAGGCAGCATACTCTTGCAAAATAAATTATTGCCGGCAGGCAAAGCCAATATGATCGAAATAAAAAAATGGCTGCAAGAACACCCTGAAGAAGCAAAAAAATATATGCAGCAAAATCCCCGCTATATTTTCCATAGAATTATTAAAGAAACAGGTCCTTTGGGAGCTTTCGGCGTACCTTTGCAGGGAGGGCGCAGCATGGCTGTTGACCGTGAAATCATTCCTCTCGGCAGTCTTTTATGGCTTTCAACGACTAAACCGAACGGCACACCGCTAAATAAATTGGTAGCGGCGCAAGATATAGGCAGCGCCATTAAAGGCGTTGTAAGAGGAGATTATTTTTGGGGAAGCGGCGGTGATGATGTTTTAGCCGCTGCCGGAAGTATGAATTCAGTCGGAAAATATTTTATCTTAATTCCGAAAGGACAGCGTGATGGACTCGACTGACAATGAAATATGGACAGAATTAACCAAAAATATCAAGCCTTTAAAAAAAGAAGCTCATGACACCGAACGTCCGTTGCCGAAATTTAAAATCACGCCAAAAATTACAGCCAATACCGTTTACAGCGGTGACCGGCTTAAAAATCTGGAAATCGGACAAGATGCAAATATTGACGCAAAAACTGTTCGTCGTTTTAAAAACGGAGAATTCAAGACCGAAGCTGAACTTGATTTGCACGGATGTACGGAAGATAAAGCTTTTGATAAAGTTGTAAATTTTGTAAAAACCTCTTATTTGAGAGGGAAACGCTGCATACACATCATAACCGGAAAAGGTCTTCACGCCCCCGACGATTTTGATTTTTTTGCCGCCCGCGGTGTATTAAAAGACCGCGTTCCGCAGTGGCTTAATTTACCCGAAATAAGACCGTTGATACTGATAATAGATCACCCCGCCCCAAAAGACGGCGGCACAGGCGTTATCCGCATTCTTTTACGCCGCAAACGAAATTAAGTTCAGGAAAATTTTTTAAGTAATGCCTGATATGCCGTTGAAAGCTGTTTAAATTTTTCTTCGGCATTTTTATCATCTCGGTTTAAATCGGGATGATATTTTTTTACTAATTTTTTATACTGCTTTTTAAGCAAAAGTATAGAAATTTCATCTCCTGAAAGTTCCATAATTTTCAAAAATTCTTTTTCCTGTTCCGTATAATAAACACTGTTACGCGAATCAAAATTTTCGGCATAATCTCCAAAAAAGCCATAGTCGTCTTTGATTTTATATCCGTATTGATAATTAACTTTTGAACGATACCCCTTAAAATGCATTCTCGCTTTTTTTTCGTTTTCTGGATGAGATTCAGCAGCCTCTTCTTCGTCATAATAATTCCAACCGGCATTGTAAGCCTGTACATGTTCCAGACAAAACCAATAATACTCTTTTAACGAACGGTCTTTCGGAGCACGATATTCTCCCGCTTTTGTGCACCCTGGAAAATCACACTTGCATCCTTCGTCTTTACGCTGAGGATTATAATATTTTTTGCTTCTTACGACTTTTGGCATTTATTATTATTTTTTTCTTTTTTTAGTTGTGTTTATTTTCTATTATTAATATACTCACAAAGATAACTTATGGCAATAATATTGTTTATAGGAACAGATAATAGCAATGACAAAACTACTTAACAAAGTTCTTTTCATAAATAACCGCCGCACAAGTATGCGTTTATGCGTTACGGAATGGCGTTTGCTTGATTCTATATGCAAAAATGAACATGTTTCCCGCAATGATTTTTTAGAACTTATCGAAAACAGCAATAGTTGCGGACTTGGACTAACCTATTATACCCGTTTGTTTATTATGCTTTATTTTTACAACAAATCACCTATGGGCGAAATAAAAACCAGAAGACACGGCATAGGCAGCCAATCTTTTGTTAATGAAATTTTAGAACAAATCAGTTTTGTTAACAAATAAACAATTGCAAAAAAATTTCGGCTTTTCTATACTGTTTTTAAGATAAAAGGACAAAAGAAAAATGCCAGAATTGCCAGAGGTCGAAACGGTTAAAAACGGCATTGCAGGTTTTATAGGCAATGCTAAAATATTGGCTGTACATATAAATAACGATAATTTAAGAGAAAAAATTCCCGAAGATATAACCGAAAAAATTAACGGCGCCAATATCCTTTCATATCGAAGAATCGGAAAATATATTGTTATTGATTTAAACAATAAATTATCCTTGATTTGGCATTTGGGAATGAGCGGCAAAATAAAAACCTTTGCCGATTTGCCTTCTCAAAAAGAAAAACACGACCATATTGTAATAGAAACAAATCACGGCTGGATTGTTTACAACGATGCGCGGCGCTTTGGTTTGTTTACATATACTCCAACGGAGAATCTGCAAAAAAGCAAATATTTTTGCAAAATGGGTATTGATCCTTTCGACTCCGAACTTAACGGAATATACTTGCTAAACAAAATAAAAAACAAAAAAGCGCCGATAAAAGAAGTTCTGCTGGATCAAAGCATCGTAAACGGAATCGGTAATATATATGCTTCAGAAATTTTATATGCCGCCAGAATTTCACCTCTCCGTCCAGCTTGTTTATTAAACGAAAACGAATGCTGCAAAATTGTGGACTGCACACGCTTAATTTTGAAAAAAGCCATTGACAACGGAGGCTCAACCTTGCACGATTATCAAAAGCCGGACGGCAGTTTGGGATATTTTCAAAATTTACACTGCGTCTACAAAAAAAACGGACAGCGTTGTCCTGATTGTGTTTGCAACTTTTCCAAAACCGGAGGAATTCAGGAAAAAATGCTGTCCGGACGTTCAACTTTTTATTGTCCAACTTTGCAAAAGTGAGGAAACATGAAATTATTAAATAAAGTTTTTTTGATATTAGTTTTATTTTCAAATTCGGTTTTTGCCGCCGATTTTATAGAAGGAATGGATGACATCCCGCTGATGAACGGCACAAAACAAATTCAAAGTTCAAGCATTTCTTTCGGCAATGATGAAAGCCGTTTTGATGAAGCTTACATAACTTCGAAAAAATTGTCTTTTTCAAAAATTTCAAAATTTTATCAGAATACATTGCCGCAATTAGGGTGGAAATTTATCAATTCTAAAGAAAAAGCTTTACATTTTGAACGCGATATGGAAGTTTTAGACATAGCTTTGGAAAGAGGCAAACCAATTTTAATCAGAATAACGATTAAAAGCAAAGATTAGGAATATAAAATGACAGATATAAAAGTTGAAAAAGTAGGCGCAATCGGTCTTGTAACGCTGACCAGCAAAGACAATCTCAATCGGATTGACGCGCCTTCCCTTGATAATTTGGCAACTGAAATCAATCGACTTGATTTGAGCGATGATATAAAAGTTATTGTGTTACGTGGAAGCGAAAAAGCTTTTTCAGCCGGATTAAACGCAACCGAATTTGTCAAAACCATAAATTCAGCTATATTGGAAGATATGGCCGATAATTTCAGCAAAATTTCAGATATAAAAAAGCCTTTGATAGCCGAAATAAGCGGCTATGCCATTGGCATCGGCTTTGAACTCGCCTTAGCCTGCGATATGATCTTCTGCGCCGACAACACATGGTTTGCTTTGCCCGATCTGTGCTTGGGAACTGTTCCCGGATTTGGTGCGACTCAGCGTCTGCCAAAGGCTATAGGAAAAGCTAAAGCTATGGAGATGATTTTATCCGGGCGCGCGATGGGAGCAAAAGAGGCTGATAGAGTCGGATTGGTCAGCAGAACCATACCTTTAATGTATTTGCATGACCAAACAATGAAGGCTGCGGAAAAAATTGCCTCTATGCCTGATTTGGCAACAAACACTTCTAAAGAACTTATTAAAACTTCTGTCGGAAATTCTGATTTGGAAGAAGGACTGGAAATTGAAAAACAAGTTTACAAAAGTGCTTTGGAATCAGACGAATTTCGAATTAACCTTGAAAATATGATAAAAAAATAGAAGAATTCGACTTTTTTGCAAAAATTTTGTTGACTTAGAAGCTTGTAAGAGTTTATAAAGCATATCAGAAAATATTTAGTAATTAACTTAATTTTACAGGAATTGAAAAATGGCCAATCATAAATCGGCAAAGACAAGAATTAAAAGAAACACTAAACGCAGCATGATTAACGGTGCTCGCAAAAGCAGAGTTCGTACTTTTGTTAAGAAAGTAGAAGCTGCTATTGTTGCTAAAGATAAAGCTCTTGCACAAACCGCATTTATTACTGCCGAGTCTGAATTGATGAAAGCTGTTAATAAAGGCGTTATGCATCGCAATACTGTTTCGAGAACAGTTTCTCGTTTGTCTGCTAAAATTAAAGCTCTTTAATTTTTTATAAAAATTGCAATTACGAAAACCGCTCCTGACTTTAAAAGCAGGATAGCGGTTTTTGTTGTCTTTTTAGCCTCAAAATGCCAGAATCTTTGCGACTCTCTGTCTTTCGCTATGTCAAGGAATTTAATTGCAATGTTCTAAAAATGTTCTGTTGTTTTTTGTTTTTTAACCTTTTATTATCAGACCATCAAATCGATGAATTATTGATTTATCTGTTTTAACCTTTGGACTTTATAGAGGATAGTAAGATAATGTCTGACGAAGCAATACGGAACGACTACGACGCCGTCCAGAACGAATGGGGACAGATTTGTTCTCAACTCAAACAAGAGGTGGGAGAAAAAGCTTTTGACAGCTGGCTTAAACCGCTGAGCATCAGTTCTTTTTCAAGCGGTGTTATGAATATTTGCGTTCCGACTCGTTTTATGCGCAATTGGGTGATAACCAACTACTCAGACCGAATTCATAAAATTTGGGAAAAGAAAAATCCAGAAATTAAAAACATTAATTTTATCGTTCAGGCAGCAGAAGAAGAAAATATTAACGGCACACATAATCCGTCCTGCCGTTCTTTAACTAAGAAAATTCTTTCCAGTCCTGCTCCTCAAAATATTTATCAGTCAGGAATAAGCGATTTACAACCTGACAATGGCTATGTTAATTTTGCCGATCCCAATCAGTCGCTTTCGGTGCCGCTCAATCCGCAATATACTTTTGATAATTTCGTTGTTGGAAAAACTAACGAATTTGCATACGCGGCAGCCCGAAAAGTAGCGGAATCTGACGACATTCCATTTAACCCGCTATTTTTATATTCCGGCGTTGGTTTGGGAAAAACCCATCTTATGCACGCAATCGCATGGCATATAAAACAACGCAACCCTGAAAAAAATATTGTTTATCTTTCTGCTGAAAAGTTTATGTATAAATTTGTTAGAGCTCTGCGCTACAAAGACACAGCGGCTTTCAAAGAACAATTTCGCTCTGTTGATGTTTTAATGGTAGACGACGTGCAGTTCATGGGCGGAAAAGACAACACTCAGGAAGAATTTTTCTATACTTTTAATTCTCTTATAGAAGAAGGACGTCAGATTATCATTTCAGCTGATAAATCTCCTTCTGATTTGGAAGGCATCGAATCTCGTTTGCGTTCACGCCTTGGGTGCGGTTTAGTCGCCGATATTCATCCGACGGATTTCGACTTGAGAATCGGCATTCTGCAAGCCAAAGCTAAACAGCTGAATTGCGAGCTGCCACAAAAGGTTGCTGAATTCTTAGCCCAAAAAATCACATCCAATATTCGTGAACTGGAAGGAGCTTTGCGCCGTATTATTGCCCACAGCCAATTACTTCCCGACAGAGAAATAACTCTCGAAAATACGCAGGAAGTATTAAAAGATATGTTGCGTTCATATGATCGCAGAACAACCATTGATGAAATTCAGAAAAAAGTCGCTGAATATTTCAATATTTCTGTTAAAGAAATGCAATCTTCACGCCGTGCGCGTACAGTTGCCCGTCCGCGACAAGTTGCAATGTATTTGGCAAAGCTGCTGACCTTGCGTTCACTTCCGGAAATAGGGCGTAAATTTGATCGTGATCACACAACGGTTATGCATGCCGTTCGCAAAGTGGAAGAACTTATAAAAGAAGATCAAAGCGTAGCTGAAAGCGTTGAAGCTCTTAGACGTTCATTGGAAGCTTAGAAATGTAAAAAAATAAAAGCCGGATTTTTCCGGTTTTTATTTTAGCACAATATAAAAAGCTGTTGAAATTTACATTTTTCAGTTTTGAAAAAACAATATTGTGCTATGATTCTGTCTATCGGAAATATTAATATTTATCGGAATAATATCATGAAATTTGTTATAGAACGCGCGATTTTATTAAAAACTTTAAGCCATATTCAGAGCATTGTTGAAAAAAGAAACACTATTCCTGTTTTATCCAATGTTAGAATAGAAGCATTAGGCGACGGTATAAGCTTTAAGGCTACCGACATGGACACGGAAATTACCGAAATCGTTGATGCTAAAATCAATGAAACAGGCGCAACAACCGCTCCTGCCCATATGTTGTATGATATTGTCCGCAAATTGTCCGACGGTTCAGAAGTTGAATTGACTTTTCCTGATGACAAAGGACAGCTGAGCATTGCTTCCGGTCGTTCAAAATTTGCATTGTCAACAATCGGCGTTGAAGATTTTCCTGTTATTTCAGGCGACAGTTTGCCGATTAACTTCAATATGAGCAGAGAAGAACTTAAAGATGTAATTGATCGCACGCAATTTGCTGTTTCAACAGAAGAAACAAGATATTATCTGAATGGTTTGTACATTCATGCAAAGAATGAAGGTTCAGCAAAAGTTTTGCGAATCGTTGCGACAGACGGACATCGTTTGGCTTGTGTTGAATCGCCGCTGCCTGAAGGCGCCGATAAAATTACAGGCGTTATCATTCCGAGAAAGACTATCAGCGAAGTACGCAAACTTCTTGATGACACAAAAGCTGAAAATATTTTAATATCTTTGTCAGAAAACAAAGTTCGCTTTACACTGGAAGAAGTTATATTAACTTCTAAGTTGATTGACGGAACTTATCCAGATTATGAACGCGTTATTCCAACCGATACAGACAAATTGCTTGAAGTTCAGGTTAAAGAACTTTCCAACGCGGTTGATCGTGTTTCTGTTGTTGCCGAAAGAACCCGCGCCATAAAAATGATTACCGAAGAAGGTAAAGTTATTATCACGACAACAAGTCCGGATTTGGGATCGGCTTTAGAAGAAATTGATGCTAAATATGATAACGAATCGTTGGAAATAGGATACAATTTCCGTTACTTGCTTGATATTTTAGCTGAGATTAAAGGCGAATCTGTTCAAATAAGCTTTTCAGATGCTTCTTCGCCGTCGGTTATCCACGACACATCAGACAGCAGTGCTATTTATGTTTTAATGCCTATGAGGGTCTGAGTTGGATAATTTAGCACAAAATATTCAATTTGTTACAGCACAAAAGTCAGGCGTTACGCGTCTGACTTTAACTGATTTCAGAAACTATGCTTTTCTGCGCATAAACCCCGAACTGCGCCCTATTATCATTACCGGTGAAAACGGAAGCGGTAAAACAAATATCTTGGAAGCCGTTTCTTTTTTAACTCCGGGGAGAGGTATGAGAAGCGCCAAACTATCGGACATACGGCGTTTTACTCCGGCAGTTATAGAAAACGGTTATACTCCGTCCAACAGTTCATGGGCTGTTTCGGCAAATGTGAGCAAAAACGGCGAATATTTCGAAATAGGAACAGCTGTTGAAAATATTCTGCGCGAAGATGATGATGAAAACAATATTTACAATAAACGAATCGTTAAAATTGACGGACAGAAAATCTCATCACAAGGAGAGTTGGGACATTTCTTGTCTGCAATTTGGCTGACACCGCAGATGGACAGATTATTTCGCGGAGGTTCTCAGCCTCGGCGCAGCTTTTTAGACCGTTTAGTTTATGCTTTTGATAATGAACATGCCAAAAGAACCGCTAATTTTGAGCATTTATATAAACAATGGTTTCAGCTGATTAAAAACAGCAACGGCCGCGCTGACAGTGCTTGGCTGTCGGGAATCGAAGAAAGCATGGCAACCACCGGTGTTGCTATAGCCGCCGCCCGCCGAGAACAAATAGCCCGATTGAATCGTTTTATTGAAAATGAGCCCGATGATGTTTTTCCCAACGTTATTTTAAAATTAGAAGGAACAATAGAAAAACTTCTCGATACCATGCCTGCTGTTGATGTTGAAGATTTTTATATGAAACAACTGGCTGAAGGACGCAAAAAAATATTATATAATGACAATGTTGACGGCGTAAACAGAACAGATTTTAAGGTATTTTACAAAAAGAAAAATATGCCGGCGGAATTATGCTCAACCGGTGAACAAAAATCACTTCTCATCAGCATAATTTTAGCGCAGACTAAGTGTCAAATTTTATATCAAGGATTTGCTCCTGTATTGCTGCTGGATGAAGTGGCTGCTCATCTTGATGACGGCAAACGTGAAGCTCTTTTGCAAAAAATAAAAGAACTCGGATTGCAAGCATGGATTACTGCTACAAACCCCGAACTTTTTTATTCATTGAAAAATTCCGCTGATTTTTATGAAATAAAAAATAATACAATAATGCAAAAATAAACAAAAAAAGCCAAGGAAAATTCCTTGGCTTTCAGTAATGCTTGGTGTATTCAAACTAAAGATGTTCAACGTCAGGCAATCTATTGGATCTCCTTTCGCGGTCTTAACCTGTCTGGATCTACTTTGGCATCCATTATAATTCCCAAACGGTCAAAAACCGGATTTTTTTTGAACTCCCCCTTTCCAGAAGTCGGAGAGACGCGGAACGGATCATCATAAATCTCCAAATCTTGAAAATATACCATTCGCCCGCTTTCTAGAGTCTTTTTAATACTTATAAGAGCATTTTGGGAAAAACCTCCGCCATTTTGATAATACAAACTGACAAGCCTTTGTATAAGGCCTGAATCATACACATTTTTCCAACAAATCAAGTATTCAATATCATGCAGCACAATACGACCACCGGCACGAATCCAAAACTTAAGATTCCTTACTGAATATTCAAGTCCCGAAAGCTCAAAAAAATAAGTACGGCGGCGCCCGTGTTTTGAAATAACATCAGTCATAATAGCCAGAAATCTATCATGCCCAAAATGTTTTTCATCCAGATACTCATCATATTCACGCCAAAAACCGGCAAGAGAACGTCCGATGGTTAAGTTTTTTGACGAATGCTCCAAAGCGTTAAGCTTGGAATCTTTGAGAAGCGACTCAGCAAGCGAAGGTTCATCAGAAGGAGCGTCGATAATTTTTTGTTTTATCTCGCTCAATTCCGGAGTCAACTCAATACCGCTGCTCTGAACTTTTTCAAAGAATTCTTGGTACAGCTCATTTTTATTCATAAAATTAAAATTTAATAGTGAAACAAAATTATAATTATTTGATAATTAGTATCAAATATTTTGACTATTTTGTCAATATTTTTACATAAATCAAACAACAAAAAAGAATTGCCTTTTTAAGGGCAATTCTTTTTTAATGGTGAATTTTTATTTGCTTCCGCAGCCGCAACCGCCTTTTTTAACTGAAGACTCTTCTTCTGAAGCTTTTTTAGTTTCATTATTTTTATCTGATTTCATTATTAAAACTCCTAAAATAAAATTGAACCTAAAGTCATTCTCTGATTTAGGTTCAATTTTATAATTTGCAAGGGATTATAAACTATCTATCTAATTCAGTCTTCGCCGAACTTGCCATCGACAAGCTTTGCTAAGGCTTCAACAGCCTCTTTTGCCTGCTCTCCTTCGGCAGAAACCGTAATTGTTGTTCCTTTAGCCGCAGCTAACATCATCAGCCCCATAATAGAACAGCCGCTGACTTTTTGCCCTACTCTTTCAACAAAAATATCAGCATTAAACGATTCAGCAACTTTTACAAAAGCGGCCGCAGCGCGAGCGTGCAGACCTTTGCGGTTTTTAATTTCTAATTCCTGTAAAAAAGCCATTTTAAATACCCAAAAGTTGTGACGCTATGTTAATATATTTTTTGCCGGCTTCCTGTGCTCCTAAAGCAGTGTCTTTTAAATTTTTATCTTTACGCAAGGTAACTATCTTTATTAACATCGGCAAATTAACGCCGGCAATAATTTCAACTTTGGCTTTATCCATAATCGAAATGGCCAAATTTGAAGGCGTACCTCCAAACAAATCCGTCAAAACCAATGTGCCGTTACCGCTGTCAACCTGCTCTACTTTACGCAGAATTTCTTCACGGCGGACTTCCATGTTATCTTCAGGGCCTATGCAAACCGTTTCAACCTGTTCTTGTTTGCCCACCACATGCTGCATTGCAGCAACAAACTCGTTGGCCAAATTGCCATGTGTCACCAAAACCATACCCAACATTTGTTTTGTCCTTATTTTTTTTCAGTGCTGCCGCCAACCCAAGAATGAATTGCGCCAAAACTTTTAATAACATCTTCTTTGCTTTTGGCCAAAACAAGCTCATCAGCTCGTGTCTGACGACCTTTGAATACTATTTCTTCAACATTTTCAACCGGAACGGCATAAACACGCTCAACCATTTTTCCCTGAAGTTCGACAATCATTACAAACTCGGCTTCCGCCAATGGATTTCTGGTTTCTTCATCAATATTATCAAGTCTTACAGCTAAACGCCCGTCGCGTTTCAAAAGGGCGGATTTTTTGCCGTCAAATTCTAAAACCGGATTTGACGGAGCGCCGTCGCGAGCATCAATAAAAATAGCCAATTCACCGTATTTGTTTTCAATAATTTCAAAAAAGTCTTGTTTTTCAACGACTGTATAGTATTGAGTATCCATATCAAAGCCCCTCAGGTTAAACCAAATTTTAAGTGTTATGATAATATATTAACCTTGAACTGTCAATTTTGAGTTTAAAAAAATGGAAAAGAGTTCTCCGCGTTTTGTTTGGCACTATATAAAGATTTTTAAATGGCAATTTATGCTGCTTGCCGGCTGTGTAATGGTGAGGAATTTTGCTGATGCCACACAGCCTTATTTCTTAGCTAAAATTTATGGAATTGTTGCTGAAAAAAATCAAGGAGATTATTGGTCTGAAATCATTAATTATGCCTCTTTGCTGGCAATTATTTCGCTGATATCTCTTTTTATTTCCGAAAGCTCGATGTTTATTATCGCACGCTTTCTGCCAAAAGCCAAAACAATGGTTATCCGTGATGTTTTTTATGATGTCAACAAGCAGTCAATCTCTTATTTTAATAATGAAATGACCGGAAATATATCACATAAAGTGAATATATTGGCAAACAGCACCACGGATTTTATAGGTTATTGTTTCGAGGTAATGCACACAATCGGACGGCTCAGCGCAGCTATTATTGTTCTGTCGTGGGTAAGCTGTTATTATACCGTTTTTATTTGCATTTGGATTGCTATTGTGGTGTTTATAAGCTGCAAGCTTGGTAAAATACGCCGTTTTTGGGGCAATGAAACCGGACGGCTCAGCAGCGCCGCCAATGCTGTTATTGTTGATGCCATATCAAATTATAACGAAATAAAAAGCTTTGCCAATTTTAAATTTGAAAAAATAAATTTACTTAAATCATTAAGAATTTTACGTAAAGCAGAGACAACCGAAAAAAAGGTTATGGGATGGATTAGAATTGCTCAGCAATTCATCAGTTTAACTTCATTAATCATCTTCATCTTTTTTTCTATCTATATGCTAAAAGCAGGAAAAATCGATTCAACTCAGTTTATTTTTGCAAACACAGTATTTTTAAATGTTTCGTTTTTAGCTTTTCAAATGTCATGGGTATACAATAATGTTTCAAAATTGTTCGGCAATATAAGCTCAGCGCTGGAAACTCTTGCTGTTAATCCTGAAATTATTGATAGAGATGACGCTTTTAATTTAAAAATAAAAAAAGCAACTATAAGTTTTGAAAACGTAACTTTCGGCTATCAACACAGAAATAAACTGTTTAAATGCTTAAATCTTGAAATTAAGGCTAAAGAAAAAGTAGGACTGGTCGGTTTATCGGGATCAGGAAAATCGACTTTTATTAAATTAATAAGCCGCTACTACGATGTGGACTCAGGAAGCATTAAAATAAACGGTTATGATTTAAGGGATATAACTCAAGATTCTTTACATCAAAACATTGCCACAATTCCTCAGGATGTTTGCCTGTTTAACAGAACTTTGCTTGAAAATATCCGCTACGGCGACACAGAAGCCTCAAACGAAAAAGTTGAGGCGGCGGCTAAAAAAGCTTATGCAGATATTTTTATAAAGCAATTTTCAGATGGCTATAATACCAAAGTCGGAGACAGAGGAATTATTTTATCAGGCGGAGAAAGGCAAAGAATAGCCATTGCCCGCGCTATTTTGAAAAAAGCGCCTATTCTTATTTTTGATGAGGCAACATCTGCTCTCGACAGCCAAAGCGAAATACATATTCAAAAATCACTTAAAAACTTAATGAAAGGCAAAACAGTTTTAGCTATAGCGCACCGTTTGTCTACTTTGAGGGAAATGGATAGAATTTTGGTTTTTGATAAAGGCAAAATCGTAGAAGATGGAAATCATGAAGCCCTTTTGAAAAAAAACGGATTGTATGCAAAATTATATAAAATGCAAGTTGCCGGATTTATGGGGGATGAACAATAAAAAACTCCCGAAAAATCGGGAGTTTTTTATGATTAAATCAATCTAAATATCAAGATTGATAACATTAAGCGCGTTTTCTTGAATAAAATCTTTACGAGGCTCAACAACATCACCCATTAAAGTAGAAAACACCTGATCGGCATCGTCCAGCATATCTATTTTAACTTGCAACAAAGAACGGGCTTCCGGATCAAGAGTAGTTTCCCAAAGCTGTTCCGGATTCATTTCGCCCAGACCTTTATAACGCTGCAAAGTAATGCCCTTGCGCCCCATTGCCATAATAGCATCAACAAAAGATACAGGACCGTGAATTTTCTTTTCTTCACCAAGTTTTGGAGAAGATAGACTTTGCTCTTCGGAATAATTTTCAGACAGGAAATTTTTCATTTCATCAAGAGCTCTCGCTTCAGGACTGTCAAAAATTGTGGCTCCGATAACGTGCTTTTCTTCCACACCACGCAATGTGCGATGGAAACTGACTGAACCATCAGGCAAAACATCGCCTTTCCACCCTTTATCATATTCTGCTTCCTGCGTATCAAGTTTGACAGCCAAAAGGGCGGCTTTTTCACGCAATAAATCAAGATTATCTATAACTTCACGGGCAAACATACCGTCAATAGCCATTTGTTCAATAATTTTTTCAGGAGCCTTTTTGTTCAAAGCAGCTATCAAACCTCTGGCTTTGCGCGTATTTTCAACCATAGCAATTAAATCTTGTCCGGCAAGCTGTTCGCCGTTATTTTTTTGTAAAACGGCATCTTCACAACCACCGCGAACCAAATAATCTTCCATTTCTCTATCATCTTTAAGATAGAGCACCGAATTTCCTCTTTTTGCTTTGTAAAGAGGAGGCTGTGCAATATAAACATAGCCTTTTTCGATGATTTCAGGCATTTGGCGATAGAAAAATGTAAGTAATAACGTGCGAATATGGCTGCCGTCGACATCAGCATCAGTCATAATTACAATTTTATGATAGCGGCATTTGCTGACATCAAATTCTTCACGACCGATACCTGTTCCAAAAGCCGTAACCATTGTACCTATTTCGGCAGAATTAAGCATTCTATCAAAACGCGCGCGTTCCACGTTTAAAATTTTTCCGCGCAACGGCAAAATGGCCTGCGTTTTACGATCGCGTCCTTGTTTGGCCGAACCGCCGGCGGAATCTCCCTCTACGATAAATATTTCAGACAAAGCCGGATCTTTTTCCTGACAATCTGCAAGTTTTCCTGGGAGAGAAGCTATATCCAAAACGCCTTTGCGGCGGGTCAGTTCACGGGCTTTTCTGGCTGCTTCGCGGGCTGTTGCAGCTTCAACAATTTTACCGACGATAATTTTTGCCTCTGCCGGATGTTCATCAAGCCATTCCTGCAATTTGCTGCTGACAACGCTTTCAACAACAGGACGAACCTCAGAAGAAACCAATTTGTCTTTGGTTTGTGATGAAAATTTAGGATCAGGAACTTTTACCGATAAAACGCAGCTCAATCCTTCACGCATATCTTCACCGGTTATCATATCTTTATCTTTGCTTTTTATCAGCCCGTTTTCATTAATATAATTATTGATTGTACGGGTTAAAGCTGCCCTGAATCCTGCTAAGTGAGTTCCTCCGTCTTTTTGAGGAACATTGTTTGTAAAGCAAAGCATACTTTCGTTATAAGCATTGGTCCATTGCATAGCAACATCAACTTGAATATTTTTATCTTCACCGGTTAAACTGATAACACTTTCATGAAGAGGCGCTTTGGATTTGTTAATATGATTAATAAAAGCTTTTAAGCCGCCATCATAGTGCATAACAACTTCACGAGGCTCTGTTCCGCGGTTATCAATAAGTTTTAAATAGACACCCGAGTTTAAAAAAGCTTTTTCGCGAATAGCGCGTTCCAATATATCAAAATTAAATTCCGTCATTGTAAAAGTTTCTGGCGACGGCAAAAAGGTTACTTCCGTACCATGGCGGCCGTTAGCATCACCGACAACTTTAAGATGTTCGGTAACATTGCCATGAGAAAACATAGCAACATGCTCATGTCCTTCACGCCAAATACGAAGTTTAAGCCAAATAGACAAAGCGTTAACCACAGAAACACCAACACCATGCAAACCGCCTGAAACTTTGTATGAATTATTATCAAACTTACCACCTGAGTGGAGTTGTGTCATAATGACTTCGGCAGCTGAAACACCTTCTTCCTTGTGCATGCCGACAGGAATACCTCGTCCATTATCACGAATTGTCGCCGAACCGTCCGGATTTAAGATTATTTCGGTTTTATCACAATATCCGGCCAAAGCTTCATCAATAGCATTATCCAAAACCTCATAAATCATGTGATGAAGACCGGTACCGTCATCGGTATCGCCGATATACATCCCCGGACGTTTGCGAACAGCTTCCAGACCGTGCAAAACCTTAATCGAATCAGCATTATATTCCTGTTCTTCTTTGGCTATTTCCGCCTGTGTCATTTCTACCATAATTTACTTTCCTTATCGTTTTTCAAATTGGCTTATTTATACACCTCTTTGCCTGCAAAGCATAGCAAAAAGTCACAAAATTAATCATTTTTGTGTATATTTTTGACAGTTTTTATTTATATTTTAATGTGCATCCGACCAATTTGTTCCTACGCCGACTTCAGCAACAAATCGAACATCATAATCAACAGCGCTTTCCATAATTTTTTTTACCAAAGCAGCCACTTCTTCAACTTCACAATCAGGAGCTTCTATTACCATTTCATCATGAACTTGTAGTAAAATCCGTGCTTTATAGTTTCCTTTAGCTAATTCTTTATACATGTTGTTCATCGCTCTTTTCATTATATCAGCCGCGCCGCCTTGCAACGGAGCATTCATTGCCGCCCGTTCAGCGAATGAAACTATTTTTTTATTTTTATCATTAATTCCGGCAACAGCGCATTTACGTCCGAAAGGCGTGACAACATATCCGTTTTTGCGGGCAAACGCTATGGTTTTATCCATAAAAACTTTTATTTCAGGCATTTTTTCAAAATAAGCATCTATATATTTCTTAGCCTCTGCAGGAGAAATTCCTATTTGTTTAGCCAAACCATATTGTGAAATTCCATAAATCACGCCAAAATTAATTGCTTTTGAATGCCTTCTTATCTCCGGTGTAACTTCTTCTTTTTTCAAACCGAAAATTCTCATTGCCGTTGCCGTGTGAACATCAACCCCTTGTTCAAAAGCTTGTTTAAGAGCTTTAACATCAGCTAAAACAGCCATCAGACGAAGCTCGACCTGTGAATAGTCAGCCGAAATAAGTTTATATCC
>SAMEA3663124__coassemble_75_pt1 | contig 35639 bp, 46 predicted proteins | sample SAMEA3663124__metabat2_low_PE_007 | metagenome-assembled genome bin SAMEA3663124 (sample SAMEA3663124) | pig gut metagenome | biome: pig gut; feature: pig-associated habitat; material: faeces | place: Denmark | collected 2012
TTTATTGAGGGCCCCGCCCTTAAAGGGGATCTTTACATTTTTTCAGAGTATCTTTGACTAAATACCTTAAAAATGCGGGCGGGGGTTATTGGTATGCGCACTTACCGCAACCGTGTTTATGGTTCCAACTCATATCATATGAATTTCCTACCCATGTCATATCATAATTACTGCCTGAGTAATTATGACCTGCACCGGCTGCCAACAAGTTGGTTCCTTTATTGGTACAAAAACGATATGCTTTATACCCAGTATCTGATACATATGGAACCGACATCACATGGTCTCTAGGTCTATAGTTATCTTCACCATTGTATAGTTTGTCACACCCAGCCAACCCCTTATAGATACGGTCGTTACTGAAAATAATTTTAGCACTGTTATTAAATGCGCCTGATTCACAAGAGGTCGGTGCACCTAAATAAGCCATACTAATCATTCTCAATTTATAAGAAGCAGCAGGCCGCTCAAACATATACCAATTTGTATTGTACAAGCTTATACCGCTTTTACGGGTTGATAATGCAATAGATGTATCCTTAGAATAAACATTATACTTAGTAAAACCTACAATCCCATTAACATTGAACTTATTAGCCTTAAATGTTTTCTCGCCAGCTCCTCCCATGAAAGCTACTGGTACACTCAAACCACCAGTAACATCAACATTGTTTAATTCATAATCATATCCTGTTGATATAAATTTATTTCCAATACTTAAGTTAGCTCCTTTTACTTTTGGATTAGCATTTACTTTTCCTTCACTTGTAAGCACTACTTCACCTTTTGTAGTAAGTGTTCTATAATTGTCAATTGTCACATTGGTATCGATTATATTTGCTTTTGCTGTACCGAAAGTTACTGTATTACTAAAGTTCAAGTCTACGCCATATATAGAAATCGCTGTATTTGTAGTTGAACCATTTGGGAAACTACTCCCCTTATAGGTTACTGTCGGTATTTTTTACAAGCGACATTTAAGGCTCGTACACCATCAGAACGCGCATCTAAGGTTTTAATCAAATATTGCGGAGAGTAATAATTGGTAGCATTAACGCATCCCAGTCCGGCAACACTACTATTTACATCAGCCATAAACGTTTCTGCACATTTATACATTTAAATATAACAAAAAACGCCGCAAAAGCCTTTGTTTTTACAGTGTTTTTAAAAATTTGTTTTTTATTGAAGCATATTTATCAGATAATACCCATTTTCTGTGCCGTAACAACGGCTTGGGTTCTGTTATTGGCTCCAACCGAACGCAGCAAAGCATTTATATGCAGTTTTACCGTTGCCTCAGAAACACCCATTTCATATGCGATTTGCTTATTGGATAATCCTTGCGCCACCAAATTCAAAACCTGATTTTGTCGATTGGTCAGCATTTTTGCGCTCCCTTTATTCGACATATCTACTTTTTTATTAAGCAGCATCGGCGGAATGTATGTACCGCCTTCCAAAATAAGTTTTAGCGCATTGATTAAAATTTTGCTCTCTGCCCGTTTGCTGATATAGCCTTTTGCACCTTTTTCCAAAGTGTAACGAATATTGCGGGAATTGTCGGCTGCCGAAATAACAACCAGCTTTGCTTTGCCGACAAGCTTGCTTATTTTATCAAGCCCTTGCTCCCAAAATTGCAGATCCTGCATATCCAAATCGGCAATAACCATATCAAACAAAGGTTCCTGCTCAAGTATTTTAAGAGTTTGGGCATAATTGGCCGCCTGAATTATCGTCGCGGTTTCATCTAAATCTTCAATCAATTTTCCCAAAGCATCACGAAATAATGCATGATCGTCTGCAATTAAAACTTTCATAAAATTTTCTCCTCTTTCAACGATAGCCTAAACTGCAAATAATGTAGCCATTCCAAACCAAAGTTTAAAGAGGAGCAAAATTTATTTTAGAATTTTATATTCTACGCCGGCTTCCCGAAACATCTGCTCTGAGTAGCAAAGTTTGTCGCGCCATGTTCCGCTGGGCGTAGAGGAATCAATTTTCATTTCATTGGTAACAACCATTTTTATTCCGGCCTGAATAATAGCGCGGGCGCAATCGGTGCAAGGCGGATGGGTTGCATACAAAACACAGCCTTTTAAGCTTGTACCGGTTAAACAGGCATTATAAATAGCATTGCGTTCGGCATGCTCAAAAAAATCATACTTGGTCGGACGTTCAAGACGTTCTGGAATATCGTCATCAACGCCCCGCACTAACCCGTTATATCCTGTTGCCCTTATTTCGCGGTCTGGTCCCACTACCACAGCTCCGGTTTTGGTGCTTGTGTCTTTTGACCAGCTCGAAACCAAACGCGCAACATCCATAAAACGGTGATGCCACTTATCTGAAAACATAAATTTTCTCCGCTAAAGTTATCAATAATTGCAAGTTTAGAAATTTATTTCAGCAAGAGCAAACATTTTTTGCAAAGTTTGAACATATAGTGAAAGCTACTATTGACAAATAATCGAAAATAGCGGACTACTATTGTAGTTTTATAATTTTAACAAGGAGAAAAAGATGAGTGCTATTGTCGATATTCATGCCCGCGAAATTTTGGACTCTCGCGGTAATCCTACCGTAGAGGCTGAAGTTGTTTTGCAGTCCGGCGCTTTTGGCCGTGCAGCTGTTCCTAGCGGCGCATCTACCGGTGTTCATGAAGCAGTCGAGCTCCGTGACGGCAATAAAAAACGTTTCGGTGGCAAAGGTGTATTGAAAGCCGTAGAAAACGTAAACGACAAAATTTATGATGCTTTGGCCGGTTTGGATGCCGAAGATCAAATTGCTATCGATCAAACAATGATTGATTTGGATGGTACTGAAAACAAAGGCAAGCTCGGTGCAAACGCTATTTTGGCCGTTTCTTTAGCTGTTGCAAAAGCTCAAGCTGAAGAATCAGGATTGTCATTGTATCGCTATTTGGGCGGCACTATGGCTCGCACTCTTCCGGTTCCTATGATGAACATTTTAAACGGCGGTCAGCATGCCGATAACCCTATCGATATTCAAGAATTTATGATTATGCCGGTTGGCGCCGAATCTATTCGCGAAGCTATCCGTTGGGGCTCTGAAATTTTCCACGCTTTGCAGAAAAACCTCAAAGCTGCCGGACACAATACAAACGTCGGCGACGAAGGCGGTTTTGCTCCTAATTTGAAATCTGCAGAAGAAGCTTTGTCTTTCATTGTTCAATCAATTAAAGATGCCGGTTATAATCCGGGTGAAGATGTTGTTTTGGCTATGGATGCAGCTTCTTCAGAATTTTACAAAGACGGCAAATATGAAATGGTTGGTGAAGGCAAATCTTACACCAATGTTCAGATGGTTGAATTCTACAAAGAATTGTGCGAAAAATTCCCGATTTTCTCAATTGAAGACGGCATGGCCGAAGATGATTGGGAAGGCTGGAAGATGTTAACCGATGCTCTTGGTGACAAAATTCAATTGGTTGGTGATGACTTGTTCGTAACCAATCCAAAACGTTTGCAAATGGGCTTGGATAAAGGCGTTGCCAACTCTATTTTGGTTAAAGTTAACCAAATCGGTTCTTTGAGCGAAACATTGAAAGCTGTGGATTTGGCTCAGCGCAATAAATACACCGCTGTTCTTTCTCATCGCTCCGGTGAAACTGAAGATGCCACCATTGCCGATATTGCTGTTGCTACAAACTGCGGACAAATCAAAACCGGTTCTATGTCACGTAGTGACCGTATGGCTAAATACAATCAACTGATTCGCATTGAAGAAGAATTGGGTGATGTTGCTGTTTATGCCGGAAAATCTATTTTGAAAAAATAAGAAATAGTAAACATGAAAAATGCCTGCCCCTCTTAGAGGCAGGCATTTTTTATATATCGATTCGTTTTATAAATTAGCTTGTTATATATAAGAAAATTAATTTCATAACAAAATATTAGAAAAACTATAAAAAAAAGAACAAAAAAAGAGAGGCAAAACCTCTCTCTTTTTTCTATAAAAACTTTGCAGTCTTTATTATTCAGCGTCTTTAGCAGCTTTTTTGCTTGAAGATTTAGCTTTCTTTTCAGCTTTTTTAACTTCTTCCTCAACAGCTTTTTCAGCAGCAGCGGCAGCAGCTTTTTCCTCGGCTACGCGAGCTAAATCTTTTGCACCTTTGGCTTTAACATCTCTGTCAACCAATTCAACAAAAGCCATCGGAGCAGCGTCACCATAGCGAATACCAGCTTTCAATACGCGGGTATAACCGCCATTGCGGTTGCTATAACGCTCTGCCAGAGTTGAAAACAATTTGGAAACAACTTCCTCATCACGCAAAAAGGCCAAAGCCAAACGACGGCTGTTCAAATCGCCTTTTTTAGCAAAAGTAATCATATTATCAGCAAAAGTTCTCAATTCTTTAGCACGCGGCAAAGTAATTTTGATTTGTTCATGATTTAACAAAGCGCAAGTAAGGTTAGAGAACAAAGCTCTTCTCTGGCTGCTCGGCATATTAAATTTTCTATGTGCATCACCATGTCTCATGGCATTTTCCTTTCATTAATTAACTGTGCTTTGACTGGCAAAGCGGATAAAATCTCTTCTGATACTACCTTCATAAATACCAGTTGCACTGTAATTTCCATACAATGCAAGCGCACTATATCTAATATTTTTTTGCTTTGCAAGCTTTTTCATAACAATATTTTAACCATTAACCGTCACTCTGCTGATAAATAATAACGAGGGCTAAAAAATGAAAATATTACTGCAACGTGTAAAAAACGCTTCCGTAACAGTAGATAATAAAATTGTCGGACAAATCAGCAAAGGCTTGTTGATTTTTATTGGAATCTGCAAAGGTGACAGCACAAGTCAGGCTGATTATCTGGCAAAAAAAGCTGCTAATTTGCGGATATTTGAGGATTCTAACGGCAAAATGAATCTTTCTGCTAAAGATGTAAACGGCGCAGCCCTTGTCGTTTCACAATTTACTTTAGCAGGAGATTGCACCAGAGGCAACCGCCCCGGTTTTGATAATGCAGCTCAGCCTGATGAAGCCAAAAAACTGTATGAATATTTTTCTAACCAACTGCGACTGGAAAGCATTCATGTAGAAAACGGAATTTTTCAAGCCGACATGCAAGTCAGCTTGTTAAATGATGGTCCTGTTACTTTTCTTATCGAAAAATAAACATTACCCGCTAAACTGAGGACTAACCAGCTGCAACCAACATTTTGACCGCACACATTGGTATATAATACTGTCTGACAGTAGCTTGCATTAAGCATCGAGTAAACTCGGGGTTTTCTGCAATAAAATTGCAATAAATCATAATTTATATAAAATACAATACGAAATTAAATTTAGTATTTTCTGAAAATATAGGATTTTGTATTTTATAAAATTACGATTCGCTTATCCCTAAAAAATAAACAGCAATCTGATTATTTTCCATTTTTAAAAAGTTTTTCTACCTTCCTGCGCTAACAGCCTTACAACATCTTTTCTCAAAAAATCCGTCTGTATACCACAAAAAAAGAAGGAACTCAATCAGCTCCTTCTTTTTTAAGATATTGAACTAAAATTTAACGTCTAGAAATGATCATCAACACGTTTAATCAATTCTTCAATATTCTCCGGCGGCCAACCTGGAGTTTCCATACCAAGATGAATACCCATTTTTGCCAAAACTTCTTTAATTTCGTTCAAAGACTTACGACCAAAGTTTGGAGTTCTCAGCATTTCTGCTTCAGTCTTTTGAACCAAATCGCCGATATAAACAATATTATCGTTTTTCAGGCAATTTGCAGAACGAACTGACAATTCAAGCTCTTCAACTTTTTTCAACAAGTTTTTATTGAATGGCAATTCTTCTTTTTCGACTTCAACTTCATGTTCCGGTTCATCAAAATTAATAAACGGCTTCAATTGATCTTGCAAAATGCGTGCTGCAAATGCAACAGCATCTTCAGGTGTAACAACACCGTTGGTTTCGACAACCAATGTCAATTTATCATAGTCAGTAACTTGACCAACACGTGTGTGGTCTACACGATAAGAAACGCGTTTTACGGGTGAGTAGATAGCATCAACGGCAATCAAACCGATAGGAGCATCTGCGGGTTTATTCTGATTAGCGGGAACATAACCTTTACCTGTACCAACAGTCAGTTCCATATTAATTTTTGCACCGGCATCAAGGTTACAAATAACCAAATCCGGATTCATAATTTCTACATCGTGACCTGTTTCAATCATTGCGGCTGTAACTTCACAAGGACCTTCAGCTTTCAAAGTCATGGTCTTAGTGCCTTCGCTGTGAACAGCAACAGCCAAGCATTTAACGTTAAGTACAATGTCGGTTACATCTTCTCTTACGCCGGGGATAACCGAAAATTCATGCAATACGCCGTCAATTTTGATGGCGGTAACAGCTCCGCCCTGCAATGAAGACAATAAAATACGTCTTAATGCGTTACCCAAAGTAAGGCCGAAGCCTCTTTCCAATGGTTCAACCACTATTTTAGCTTTGTTACCGCCTTCGCTGGGAACAATTTCTAAATTAGTCGGTTTAATAAGTTCTTGCCAATTCTTTTGAATCACTTGGATATCCTCTTTTTAGTGCATGCTATATTACGAAAATCAAAAGACGGCGAGGCCGACGAGACTCGGCCTCACTATCAAAATCTACTATACGCGACGGCGTTTGCGCAAACGGCAGCCGTTGTGCGGAATCGGAGTAACATCACGAATAGTAGTGATTGTAAAACCGACAACTTGCAAAGCTCTGATAGCAGATTCACGACCTGAACCAGGTCCTTTAACTTCAACTTCGAGAGTTTTAACACCGCATTCCATGGCTTTTTTACCTGCATCTTCAGCAGCAACCTGAGCAGCATAAGGAGTAGACTTACGAGAGCCCTTAAAACCCTGTGCGCCAGCAGTTGCCCAAGAAACAGTGTTGCCCTGAGCGTCTGTAATTGTAATACGAGTATTATTGAAGGTAGAATTCACATGCGCTACACCGGCTGTGATATTCTTCTTTTCTTTTTTCTTCTGTGTTACTTTTGCCATTTGGGAACCTACCTCTTATTATTTCTTCTTGTTAGCAACGGTCTTGCGTTTACCTTTACGGGTTCTGGCATTTTGTTTTGTGCTTTGTCCACGTACCGGCAAACCTTTACGATGCCTTAAACCTCTGTAACAACCAAGATCCATAAGTCTCTTGATGTTAACGCCTACTTCACGACGCAATTCACCTTCAACAAGATAATCACGGTCAATAACCTCACGCACTTTAGCAATATCTTCTTCAGACATATCGCCTACGCGCGCATCTGGGTTGACTCCCGATTTTGCACAAATATCTTGAGCATTTTTTCTACCGATACCAAATATATAAGTCAAAGCTATTTCAATTTTTTTGGCAGTCGGAATATTTACACCAGCTATACGAGCCAAATTTCATCTCCATTATTTAAAATTAAACTTAAAAAGTTGATCACCACTTTTCAAAATTAAGCGGATTATATGCTAATATTTATTAGTGTCAACCCTTACTTTCAGCATTTTTTCAAAAAAGTTATTTTTTGTTAAACACTTATTTGTTCTTCAACGCCTCTGCAATTCTCTTAGCGACAACGTCAACATCACCGTTTCCGTCCACACTCAGCAGCAAACCTTTATCCCGATAATAAGCAATTGTAGGGTAAGTAAAATTGCGGTATTTTTCCAAACGGCGTTCTATTGTTTCTTTTGTATCATCGAGTCGGCGAGAAAACTTTGTTCCTCCGCAAATATCACAAACGCCTGCAACTTTAGGCTTATGATAATTATCGCTGTAACTTTCGCCGCACGTCATACAAGTATAACGTCCCAAGATACGATCAACAATAATATCATCAGGAACTTGAACTTCAATAACTCCGTTCAATAAAATTCCTTTTTCGTTCAACATATTTTCAAGCACTTTTGCTTGATTTATCGTACGAGGAAATCCATCAAGAATAAAGCCTTTTGAACAATCCGACTGTTCAATCCGGTTTGCCACCATCTGAATCATCAAATCATCTGGAGCAAAACCGCCGGCAGCCAAATGGTCTTTCAATTGGTTGCCGACAGGAGTTCCCTTTTTAACTTCTTCGCGCAGCATCTCACCGGTCGAAAGATGGCTAATACCATATTCGCGTTTCAAGACACCGGCTTGAGTTCCTTTTCCAGTACCGGGAGCACCGGTAATGACCAGATGCAAGCCTTTTCCGTTAGCGAAACTCATTATCTTCTCTTTCCTTTTTTGTTAACCAAAGCGGCTTTTTTCAGTAGCCCCTCATATTGATAAGCAATAAGATGGGTTTGAACCTGACTGACAAAATCCATTGTAACCTGAACAACGATCAGCAATGTTGTACCGCCCAGCACAAATGGAACAGACAATTTTGAAATCAAAATTTCAGGCAAGATACAAAGAGCTGTCAAATACGCTGCGCCCAAAACGGTTAAACGTGTAATAACATAATCCAGATATTCTGCTGTATTTTTTCCCGGACGAATACCGGCAATGAAACCTCCGTGTTTTTTCAGATTATCCGCTGTGTCTTCCGGATTAAAGACCACAGCTGTATAGAAAAATGCAAAGAATATAATCAACGATGCATAAAGTGCTAAATAAAGAGGCTGTCCGTGACCAAGCATACTGCTCAAAGTCTGCACCCAGCTTGGACCGCTGTTTGCCGAGAAATTAGCAATTGTAATAGGCAACAACAGCAAAGAGCTGGCAAAAATCGGAGGAATAACGCCGGTCGGGTTAATTTTTAACGGCAAATGAGAACTTTCTGCCGAAGTCATTTTCATCCCCATTTGGCGTTTAGGATATTGAATAACGATTTTACGTTGAGCTCTTTCAACCAAAACAATAATATAAACAAGAGCCAAAACCATTACCATCAGCATCAAAATAACCCACAAAGACATAGAGCCGACGCGGCCTAATTCAAAAGTCTGAGCCAAAGCGCTCGGAATGTTGGCAATAATACCGACGGTAATAATCAAAGACGAACCATTACCGACACCGCGAGAAGTAATTTGATCCCCCAGCCAAACAATAAACATTGTACCGCCGACCAAAGAAACAACAGTTGTAAATCTAAAAACAAAACCAGGCATAACAACTGCTGAAAGATTGGCGCTTCCAGTCATACCTTCCAGACCTACGGCTATGCCGTATCCTTGAATAATTGTAATCAAAACAGTTAAAATCTTTGTATAGTGAACCATTTTGCGGTGACCGGCTTCGCCTTCTTTTTTCAGCGCGGACAAAGACGGAATAATCGACTGTCCAAGTTGCAGAATAATCGAAGCGGAAATATACGGCATAATGTTCAAAGCAAAAATTGTCATACGTTCAAGCGCACCGCCGGCAAACATATTAAACATCCCCAAAATGCCGTTTGAGTTTCTTGAAAAAATATCCGCCAAAATGTTTGGGTCAATCCCAGGCAACGGGATAAACGTACCAAGACGGAAAACTATCAAAGCAAGAATTGTAAACCATAATCTTTTTTTCAATTCTTCCGCTTTGCCAAAAGCCGACATATCAAGATTGGCAGCCATTTTCTCTGCGAGTGATACCATTTTTATTTCCTTATTCTTTAAAATAACCAAATTGGGCGCAAAAGTGCCCATTTGGGGATAATCTAATACACATTTTTTTAATTATTGCAACCATTTTCTCTTTATCATCAACTTTTTATAGTTTGTATTACATACTAAATTCTATTCTTTTACCGTCAAATTAATCATAATTTAACAGTGATACAGTATGTTTTTCAACGCCGGATTGTATTCGGTTAAAATGTTATTATTATGTCGCTGTCGGAATTTTCCTTCCGCATAGTGTAATAGACAATGAGTTATATAGCAAAATCGTTGTATTTGCCTACCTCCGAAAAGAGGAGTGGAGTACAGCGAAATAAACCCTATGGTCACGCTTTAGGGATGAATAAGTTGTTGCTGACTATGCAGTAGGAAAAACTCCCTCCGCTTTTCGGGGACCCGAAGGGTGGAGATTGTTTCAACCTATTTTTAAGATAAAATCTCATGCCTGATACAACAAATGCTCTTACGGCAAACATCTCAAATTCAGCCCGAAATTTTCGCGGCCGACTGTCCGATGGAAAGCCCAATCCAATTGATGTTTATGTCGGTTCAAGAATTAAACTGCGCAGAAATATGCTAAGATTTAGTCAGGAAACTTTAGCACATGCAATGGGTCTAACTTTTCAACAAATACAAAAATATGAAAAAGGCTCAAACAGAATTAGTGCATCGCGGTTGTGGGACTTTGCGCATACCTTAGCTGTTCCCGTTCAATTTTTTTATGAAGGGATAAACGAAAATATCAGCAGCCAATCACCAAGAATGCTATACGGAACAATAAAAAAAATAGAATCAAAAGAAAAAACAGCAGAAAACGTTGCAGACAACCACGAAGATCCTTTGTGGAACAGTCAAAACTTAACTCTTATAAATGCTTTTCACAAAATTCCAAACCGTAAGACAGCTGATTATATTTATAATTTGATTCTGGAACTCGGGCGGCAGACAAAATAGAGTATAAAGTTTTAAAGCACAAAAAAACCGCTCTTTCGAGCGGTTTTTCTCTTTGCGCAACAACTAGGCAATGATATTAACTTTACCACCGGCTTTTTCAATTGCGGCAACAGCAGCTTTAGAAGCTGAATTAACCGAAACTGTAACAGCTGTTGTAACAGCACCGCGAGCCAACAAACGAACACCGTCAAAAGCGTCATTGATAAGACCGGCAGTGAGCATAGCAGCCAAATCCACATTGTCGGCTTTAATTTTGCCGGCATCAATGGCTGTCTGTAAGGTATCGAGGTTAACAACTGCAAATTCCTTAGCAAACGGATTCTTGAAACCACGTTTCGGAAGTCTGCGGTAGATTGGCATCTGTCCACCTTCAAAACCGTTAATGGCAACACCACTGCGAGCCTTCTGGCCTTTTTGTCCGTGGCTAGAGGTTTTACCTTTACCGCTGCCGATACCGCGGCCAACTCTGATGCGGTCTTTGGTTGCCCCATAGTTGTCTTTTAATTCATTAAGTTTCATATTTTTCACCTAACATTTTAACGGTCGGAGATAAGCTCCGCTGAGGAGCTTATCACCCCGACATATTAATCTACAATTTGAACCAAGTGAGGAATTTTGTTAACCATTCCTCTGATTGCAGCAGTATCTTCCAACTCAACAACCTTGTTTACTTTGTTCAAGCCAAGCCCGATAAGGATGGCTTTTTGTTTTTCCGGATGGCCTATAGGACTGGCAATCTGTTTAACTTTTATTGTTTTATTTGCCATGGTTTAAGCCTCCTCTTTGTCAAGTTTAGCACCTGCGGTGCCTTCTCTACGGCTAACAATATCGCCAACTTTTTTACCTCTCTTGGCAGCAATCATTCTTGGAGAATGAATAGCAGTCAAAGCGTTAAAAGTAGCTTTAATCATATTGTAAGGATTGTTTGATCCCAAAGATTTTGCTACAACGTCCTGCACACCCAGAACTTCAAAAATGGCGCGCATCGGGCCGCCGGCAATAACACCGGTACCGGCAGGAGCTGTTCTCAAAATAACTTTACCTGCGCCGAAACGGCCTTGAATATCGTGGTGCAATGTTCTGCCTTCACGCAATGGAATGCGAACCATGTTTTTCTTAGCTTCGTTGGTAGCTTTAGTAATAGCTTCTGGAACTTCAGCAGCTTTACCTGAACCGAAACCAACACGGCCTTTCTGGTCACCTACAACAACAACGGCGGCAAATGACATTGTGCGGCCACCTTTTACGGTTTTGGCTACACGGTTAATATGAACCAGTCTTTCAACCAATTCTTCTTTTTTCTCTGTTTTACGACGATCTACAGCTTGTGTCATACCAACTCTCCTTAGAATTTCAAACCGGCTTCACGGGCAGCGTCAGCCAAGGCCTTTACACGACCATGATAAATGTAACCGCCGCGGTCAAATACCACTTCGCTTACACCGGCTTTGAGTGCTCTTTCAGCAACAGTTTTACCAATAACACCAGCTGCGGCAACTGTAGAAGTTTTCTGAACGTTTGCTCTTACTTCTTTATCCAAGGTAGAAGCCGAAGCAACAGTTGCGCCTTTAATGTCGTCAATGATTTGTGCGTAAATGTGCTTACCACTGCGGAAAACAGACAATCTCATTTTGCCGTTTGCAGCGTTTTTCAAAGCAGTTCTTACGCGTGCTTGTCTTTTCTTAAACAAATTTCTTGGCGTATTCATTAAACTTATTCCTTACTTTTTCTTGCCTTCTTTACGACGGACATATTCACCGGTATATCTTACGCCTTTACCTTTATAAGGTTCAGGTTTTCTATACTCGCGAATTTTGTCGGCGACCTGGCCTACAAGTTGCTTGTTTGCACCGAAAACTGTAAGTTGGGTCGGCGAAACACAAGTAATTTTAATACCTTCAGGAGCTTCAAAAATCACATCATGTGAAAAGCCCAAAGATAATACCAACTTGCTAGAACCTTCCATTCTGGCTTTGTAACCAACGCCAACCAATTCCAACTGTTTTGTAAAGCCTTCGTTTACACCTTTAACAATTGAATTGATTTGAGCTCTGGTCGTTCCCCATAAAGCACGGGCCTGTTGTGATTGGCTCAAAGGAGTAACCACAATTTTGTTTTCTTCCAATTTGGCGTTGATGTGGCTTTCATCAAAAGAGAATGACAATTCGCCGTTTTTACCTTTTACGATAACGGTATTGTTTTCAATTTTAGCCTCAACACCGGCAGGGATGACAACTGGATATTTACCTATTCTAGACATACCAATTCTCCCTTAATTAAAATACCTGACAAAGAATTTCACCGCCGACATTGGCTTTGCGGGCTTCGCTGTCACTCATAACACCTTGAGGGGTAGAAACGATTGAAATCCCCAAACCATTATACACTCTCGGCAAGTCTTTAACGCTTGAATAAACGCGACGACCCGGAGTAGATACACGGTAAATTTCTTTAATTACTGAAGCACCTTCAAAGTACTTCAACTGAATGCGAAGTTCATCGATTCCGGCTTTTACGTTATATTTCTCATAACCAAGAATATAGCCTTCTTTTTTCAAAACTTCCAAAACGCTTTCACGCAGGCGAGAAGCAGGAGAGATTACTTCCTTTTTCTTCGCGCTTTGTGCGTTTCTAATGCGTGTGAGCATATCGCCCAAAGGATCAGACATAGACATCTAAATAACCTCCTACTACCAGCTTGATTTTACCAAACCAGGGATTTCGCCAAAGCTTGCCATTCTTCTCAATTCATTACGGCACAGCTTAAATTTGCGATATACCCCGCGTGAACGACCGGTATTCTCACAACGGTTCTTAATGCGAACACGTGAAGAACTACGCGGCAATTCTGCTAACTTCAATACTTTCTTGAAACGTTCTTCAGGAGAAGTATTTTTATCTTTAATCTCCGCAACCAATTTGCTGCGTCTTGCTGCAAATTTTTGAGCTTTGGCGATTCTTTTTAAGTTTCTGTAAACTGAACTTGTTTTTGCCATATTAATCTCCGCTTAGTTCTTAATCGGTAAGTTAAAACTGGTCAGAAGTGTTTTAGCTTCTTCGTTAGTCTTGGCCGATGTGCAGATTACAATATCCATACCACGAACTGAATCAACTTTTTCATAATTGATTTCAGGAAAGATAATCTGCTCTTTGATACCGAAAGCAAAATTGCCGCGACCATCAAAGTTTTTGCCTTGAATACCATGGAAGTCTCTGATTCGTGGCAAAGCCATGTTTACGAGTCTCTCCAAGAATTCATACATTTTATCACGTCTCAAGGTAACTTTGCAGCCAAGAGGCATACCTTCTCTTACCTTAAAAGTAGCGATAGATTTACGAGCATGTGTAACAACTGCTTTTTGACCAGCAATTTGGGTCATTTCGTCAGCAGCATTGTTCAGCTTCTTTTTATCGGCAACTGCATCGCCGACACCCATATTCAAAACGATTTTAGTCAGCTTAGGAATCTCATGTGGATTGGTGTAACCGAATTTTTCCACAAGAGCTTTCTTAATGACCTCATTATATAATTTTTCAAAATTTGTCATTTCTCAATCCCTTATTTATCGATTACTTCACCAGACTTACGGGCAAAACGTACCTTGCGTCCGTCTACTTCTTTATATCCAACTTTGGTTCCTTTGCCGCTCTTAGAATCAACCAGAGCTACATTAGAAACGTTGATCGGTGCTTCTTTTGTGATAATACCGCCAGCAGAAACCTGACTTGGTTTGGTGTGGCGTTTAACTAAGTTAACGCCTTGAACCACAACCTTACCTTCTTTCGGCATAGCTTTTACCACTTCACCGGTTTTACCTTTGTCATCACCTGACAAAACTACAACCTGATCACCTTTTTTAATTTTCAACTTAAGGTTCATTATAATACCTCCGGTGCTAATGAAATTATTTTCATAAATTTCTTTGCACGCAATTCTCTGGTAACAGGGCCAAAAATACGAGTACCAATCGGTTCTCCGTCCTTGTTAATCAGAACCGCGGCGTTAGAGTCAAAACGGATAACCGAACCGTCTTTACGTCTAATGTCACTTGCTGTGCGAACGATAACTGCTTTATGGACGTCACCTTTCTTAACGCGTCCTTTCGGCAGTGCATCTTTAATCGATACTACGATTACGTCACCGACGGTTGCATGCATTCTCTTAGAACCGCCCAGAACCTTTATGCACTGCACCTGACGTGCTCCTGAGTTGTCTGCAACATCCAGGTTGGTTTGCATTTGTATCATTTTCTTATTCCTTCTCTATTCGGCGTTATCAACTAACACTGTCCAAGTCTTGGTTTTAGAATAAGGCTTAGACTCAATAATTCTAACCTCATCACCATTTTTGAACTGGTTGTTTTCATCATGAGCGGCATATTTTTTGCTTTTCTTGATGAATTTACGATAAACCGGATGCATAACCTGACGTTCAACTTTAACGACTACGGTCTTGTCCTGTTTATCACTTACTACAACACCTTGAAGAATTCTTTTAGGCATATCTTTTTCTCCTAACTATTCTTCTTACGCTCGGTTAAAAGCGTATTGATTTTTGCAATATCGCGACGGACTTTGCGAATACCAGCTGTATTCTGCAGCTGTCCGGTAGACTGTTGAACTCTCAGATTAAACTGTTCTTTTTTAGCTTCGAGCAGTTTTGCTTCCAATTCATCAACACTCAGGCTGCGAAGATCTTTAATTTTTGCCATCTTATGCTACTCCTTGGTCAGAATTGAGACGTTTGACAAACTTTGTTTTGATCGGGAGTTTAGCGGCACCCAAAGCAAAAGCTGTGCGTGCTGTTTCTTCTTCAACTCCATCAATCTCAAACATAATTCTGCCAGGTTTCACTCTGGCGCACCAGTATTCAATAGAACCTTTTCCTTTACCCATACGAACTTCGGCAGGTTTATCAGATACGGGCACATCCGGGAAAATTCGAATCCATACTCTTCCGGCTCTTTTCATTTCACGGGTAATCGCACGACGAGCTGCTTCAATTTGACGAGCTGTAATACGATCCGGAGTCAGAGCTTTCAATCCATATGTTCCGAAACTTAATTCCGAGCCACCTTTAGCCAAGCCGTGAATACGGCCTTTGTGCTGCTTGCGGAATTTTAATCTTTTTGGACTTAACATTTTCTTATAACCTCAATGTTTACTTGTTGTCGGCCAACTTTTTGTCTTGAGCCATCGGATCATGAGCCATAATTTCGCCCTTATAAATCCAAACTTTTACGCCGCAAGCACCATAAGTTGTGTGAGCAGTTGAAGTTGCATAATCAATGTCAGCGCGCAGAGTGTGCAGAGGAACACGACCTTCACGGTACTGTTCTGTTCTGGCAATTTCAGCACCGCCTAAACGGCCACTGCAGCTAACTTTGATGCCTTCAGCGCCTAAGCGCAAAGCTGACTGCATAACGCGTTTCATTGCTCTGCGGAAAGCAACACGTCTTTCCAACTGCTGAGCAACGCTGTCAGCAACGAGCTGGGCATCCAACTCAGGTTTTCTTACTTCTAAAATGTTCAACTGAACTTCTGAAGAAGTCAAAGCTTGAATTTCTTTTCTCAAAGCTTCAATATCTTGACCTTTTTTGCCAATTACAACACCTGGTCTAGCCGAATGGATGGTAACTCTGGCTTTTTTGGCAGGACGTTCGATAACAATCTTGCTGATACCGGCCTGAGCCAATTTTTCTTTCAAGAACTCTTTAATTTTTACGTCTTCATGCAAGTAGCCGGCATAGTTGTCGTCGGCATACCAACGGGAATCCCAAGTACGGTTAACACCCAAACGAAGACTTGTAGGATTTGCTTTCTGTCCCATCGACTTACTCCCCACGCTCGGTTACAACGATAGTAATATTGGAGAACGGCTTCAAAACCCGAGCTCCTCTTCCGCGACCGCGTGCGTGCATACGCTTCATTACCAAACCTTTTCCGCAATAAGCTTCGCTTACGAAAAGCTTATCAATGTTTAACTGATGATTGTTTTCAGCATTTGCAATTGCAGACTGCAAAACTTTCAAAACCGACTTTGCAATTCTCTTCTTTGAGAAAGTGAGTTCTGCAACGGCTTTTTCAACGCTTAAACCACGGATTGTTTGAGCAACAAGGTTAAGTTTTTGAGGACTTGTGCGCAAAGCATTGCAAACGGCTTTGGCCTGATTTGCAGCGAGGCTTCTAGTATTCTTAGACTGTCCCATTACTAACTCCTATTTGCTTTTTTATCAGCGGCGTGGCCATAGAAAGTACGTGTAGGAGCAAATTCACCGAATTTGTGGCCTACCATATCTTCAGTAACCAATACCGGGATAAACTTATGACCATTGTGAACACCAAATGTTAAACCAACAAATTGTGGCAACATTGTTGATCTGCGCGACCAAATTTTAATAACTTCATTACGTGATGAAGCTTTGGCTGCATCAGCTTTCTTCAGAAGATATCCATCAACGAACGGTCCTTTCCATACTGAACGTGTCATTAGCTTATCTCCTTTTATTTCTTATTATCATGACGTGAACGCATAATAAAGCGATCCGTCTTCTTGTTAGAACGAGTTTTACCGCCCTTGGTTGGTTTACCCCATGGAGTAGTCGGATGACGACCACCGGAGGTACGACCTTCACCACCACCCATCGGGTGATCTACAGGGTTCATAGCAACACCGCGAGAAACCGGACGCAAGCCCAACCAACGAGTGCGGCCTGCTTTACCCAAAGATTTATTCTGATTGTCTGGGTTAGAAACAGCGCCTACAGTTGCCAAGCATTCTTCACGAACGATTCTCAACTCGCCTGAACTCAATTTCAATTGAGCATAACCGGCATCTTTACCAACAACTTGAGCATAGCAACCGGCAGAACGAACCAATTGTCCGCCTTTACCTGAACGCAGTTCAACGTTGTGAACAATAGTACCAACCGGCATATTTTTCAACGGCATGGTATTTCCCGGTTTAATATCAGCTTTTTGAGCAGATATAACTTTGTCACCGGCTTTTAATCTTTGCGGTGCGAGAATATAAGATTTTTCACCGTCTTCATAGCTAATCAAAGCAATGAAAGAAGAGCGGTTCGGATCATATTCGATTCTCTCAACTGTTGCTTCCATATCAAACTTGTTGCGTCTGAAGTCGATAATTCTAAGCTTGCGTTTATGTCCGCCGCCTTTTCTCCGACTTGTAACATGTCCGAAATTATCACGCCCACCAGTCTTAGTAAGACCGATTGTCAAAGACTTCTCAGGAGCGCCTTTATAAAGTTCGCTTCTGTCAACAATAACCAATTGACGAAGTCCAGGAGATGTGGGCTTATATGTTTTTAAAACCATCTTTTAAATTCCTGTTGTAACATCAATATTTTGACCTTCGGCAAGAGTTACCAAAGCTTTTTTATAATCTGAGCGTTGTCCCAAATAACCTTTGAATCTTTTAACCTTGCCAAACTGACGAATAGTATTCACTTTAACGACCTTGACGCTGAAAATAGCTTCAACGGCAGCCTTAATAGCTTCTTTGCTAGCTTCCAAAGGAACACGGAAAACAACTTTTCCAGCTTCGGAAGAAAGCATAGACTTCTCAGTGATTACCGGACGAACCAATGTATCATACATCGAAGCAACTACATTGTTGGCTTTAACATTTTTTTTCATTTCAGTCTTTCCTCCAAGCAGCTGACGGCGTCTTTAGTCAACACCAGTTTGTCCTTTTTCAAGATGTCATATACGTTAGCACCGATTGTCGGCAAAACATCTACACCGGCAATATTACGAGATGCCAAAGCAAAATTGATATCTATTTCATTACCATCGATAAACAAGCAGTTGTTCAAGCCGCAAACATTCAATTTGTTTTGCAAATCTTTAGTTTTAGGCGAAGACAATTTTGCTTCATCGATAACAACCAAGTTACCCTCTTTAACTTTTGAAGAAAGAGCGATTTTCAGACCAAGCTGTCTGAATTTCTTGGTTAATTCATGTGACTGATCACGAACAACCGGACCAAACACAATTCCACCCTTTCTAAACTGAGCTCCCTTACGGCTACCTTGACGAGCATTACCAGAACCTTTTTGCTTAAAAGGTTTTGAAGGAGTCAAAGCAACTTCCGAACGGCCTTTAGTTTTGTGGGTGCCGGCTTGCATTTTGGCCAACTGCCATCTTACAACCCGTTGCAAAACATCAGCTCTAACTTCCAAGCCAAAGATAGATTCATTCAGCTCAATAGAACCAACGTTTTTATTATCTAAACTCAAGATGTCCTGTTTCATAACTTTATATCCTTATATCTTATGCATTATCAGCTGTTTCAGCTTTAACTGCGACAGGTGCATCAACTTTTTTCAAACCTGCAGGCAAAGGAAGCTCAACATTAGCAGTTTTCTTAATAGCATCGGTAACGCGAACCCAAGCGTTTTCACCACCGGGAACGCCGCCTTTAACCATAATCAAACCTTTGTCAGCGTCAATGGCTACGACTTTAAGATTTTGAATGGTAACGCGTTCATCACCCATATGACCAGCCATTTTTTTGCCTTTGAATACCTTCCCCGGATCCTGTCTTTGACCAGTAGAACCATGTGAACGGTGAGAAATAGAAACACCGTGGCTGGCTTCCAAACCAGCAAAATTGTGACGCTTCATAACACCGGCAAAACCTTTACCAAGAGAAGTAGCGCATACATCAACAAATTGACCACAAACAAAATGTTCTACAGACAATTCAGAACCAACAGAAAGCAGGCAGTCTTCAGAAACTCTGAACTCACCCAATTTCTTTTTAGGCTCAACATTAGCCTTTGCAAAATGTCCTTTAAGTGCCTTTGAAACATTTTTAGCTTTAACAGCGCCGGTTCCGAGTTGAACAGCTGTATAGCCGTCTTTTTCCATTGTTTTGACAGCAACAACCTGAAGATTGTCAACACTCAAAACAGTAACCGGTACATGAGTTCCATTAGCCTCAAAAATACGGGACATTCCCAATTTTTTTGCGATTAAACCAGTACGCATTATTTATTTTTCCTTTTCAATAGGTTGACTGACTATATTTCACGAGAGCCAACATTGCTTTTTTATTACGGGTAATTATTTTATAACAAACAATTACAGTTTAATTTCAACATTTACGCCGGCAGCCAAATCCAATTTCATCAAAGCATCAACTGTCTGCGGTGTTGGACTTACAATATCGAGAAGTCTCTTATGAGTTCTGATTTCGAACTGTTCACGAGATTTTTTATCTACGTGCGGAGAACGGTTAACAGTAAATTTCTCGATTCTTGTCGGAAGAGGAATTGGACCTCTTACATTTGCTCCGGTTCTTTTGGCTGTATGAACGATTTCTTTAGTTGATAAATCGAGCAAACGATGGTCAAAAGCCTTGAGACGAATTCTTATATTTTGTGTATCCATCATTTTAAATACTTTTCCTATAACTAGACGGCACGATTCGGTTGTAGCCAAATTGCCGCCTACAAAAAATTAACCTTATGCAAAACCTTGCATAGCAAGGAACTGCGGGATATTTCATATTACAATCAATTAAGCAAATTTATTCTTAACCGATTAACGTGATGGTTTTGTAACATATCCAACATCACATTGCAAGCAAAAAAATCGTTTTTTCTATTTTTTTACAAAAACTTGCAACGCTTATTCCGATTCAAAATGCTCAGAAAAAACGCCTAAAAGTAGACGCAAATTTGACAAAATTTCTTATCAAAATAGCGCTTAAATTTAACTATTTATTAATCTTTTAAAGCATTTTAAGCGCATAAAAAAAGGAGGGAAAAGCCCTCCTTTTTTATCTGAATATATCACTGCAGACGATAATTAAAGCCTATTCCGGTGGCCATATTTTCATAATCACTGCCGCCGGTGTAATTTATATAGCCGTACAAGCTCATTTTGCTGTCAATAGCATATCTTCCGCCGATTTCAATTCGTCCTAAAGTTTGGTCTTCCGAAGTGTCCACATCTTTCGAACCGTTTATAGTAACACTGTTTCCTATCGCAAAAGTCTGAAGGATGCTTGGTTTCAAATAAATTTTTCCATAACCGTAGCCATAATCAAAAGTTTTTTCCAACTTCAAAGCTGCTTCGCCTTCAAATTCGTGCAATGTATCATATTCAGCTGTTTTTCCGTAATCATCATTGATGCCGTCTACATCAATCATAGTATAAAAAACACCTAAAGACGGTTCCAACGTGAGATTATAGCTTGGAACAAACGTATGCCCTATTTCAAAACTTCCTCCAAACTGTGTTGCCTTTGCACTTTCCGAAACAGCATTGTCATCAACAGAAATGTCCATACTGTGATTTCCGCCGTAGAGTGTTGAAAAACTCCAAAAATTATCATGGTCATATCTATAATATAAGCCGGCCATAAAACTATTGTCTTCAATATTGCTGCCAAGCGGCGAGGCAAACTTTTCTCCTTTTCCGCTAAAATCATAATCACCATACCGATAAGAAGCAAAAATACCTAATTTATTGGAAATATCACCTTGAATATCAAACCCAATATCCGCTCCCATAATATCGGCAGTCCAATCAACCGGCGAACTCAAAGACGAATAACTGTATATAGGATTAAACCACATATTCAACCCAGTTTGATTGCGATAATGGTCCTCATACATTCCATATTTTCCTTGTGCCGGAAATTTGTTAGACGCAACCTTATCGCGAATGCTTGTTACCATATTGCGATGTTGCTCCAAAGCAATTCCCTGAGCACCGATGTACGCAACAATCTCAGGTGTCAAAATTCTGCTTCCATCGCCGCTATTATTCAGTTCTTCAGTCATATATATATACCACGTGCTTCCGACACCATCGCCATATTCAACTTTTGTATTCCACATATACGGACTGAGAAAAACACGGCTGACCTTAAAACTTGTCTCAGTTGATAAATCATCATTTGGCGCTTTTAAGAAAACCAACGATTGATTGGGTGACAAAACTTGATCCGTATCCGGATTGATAACTATATTTGCGCTTCCCTTAACATCACCGGAAGCCTCAATATAAGGCGAAGACGGCGCACCTGTTTCCGGATGGGAAATATACACGTTTAACAAAAGCGTAGGAGAATTTTCAAAAGTAAAATCACCTATTCTCATTGATGGAGCCATATCTGAAGGAGGTTCCAGAATACCGTTAAAAAGTTCCAATGTTGTGCTCTTTAACGTAACCGAATTTGCACTTACAATTCCATACCTTTTAATCGTTACTTTGTTTTCTTTGCTTCCATCTATGTTAATATTATAATTCTGACCATAAATTCCGCCTTCAAACGTTACATCACCGCCATCAGCTTTTACCGAAAGATCCGCATTATCCATATAAATATCATTATATTCACCCAGAAGTTCATTCGTATTTCCAGAAAAAGACAAACCGCTTCCTGAATTTAAAATAAGATTACCGGCAGAATAAATTGCTCCGCCGGAAGAAGCTTTATTTCCTTCAAATTTTCCGCCGGTTACAGTCAATGTACCGCTGTTATATATAGCTCCGCCTTTTTCCGCAGAATTAGTTATAAAAGCAGAATTTTCAATTTCAGCAGTTCCGTTATTGTGAATGGCACCGCCCATTCCGCTCCAAGCTGTATCGCCACGAGCAGCTACAACACTATTAGATTCAAATTCCGTATTACTTACTTCTAATTTGCCATTATTATATATAACACCGCCGCCCTTGCCATCTGCAAACACCAAAGAATTTTTTTTAAACACACTGTCGTTAACCGAAACCGAATACATTTCGCTATCGCTATCCGGATCGATTCCCGTCGATAAGTTACTTAAAAAGCGGTTAAACTCCCGACCTTCCAAATTAGAAAAAGACAAAGAGCCGTTATTAACCACAAAACCATTATAGTTGTTTCCGTTTATTTTATAATTATTGCCGACAAGCGTTTCTTTGCCCCCGTTCCATTCTGGAACATTTCCGGCAGCGTCTATGTCCATTCCCAAAGAAATGGATTGTCCCGCATTAACGGCATCTTTTAAATCATTCCACCCCATTACATCGGCATGAGCCGTTTGCGGTAATAAAGCTACCCCGCATGTCAATACAGATACAGATGCGGCTTTAGTTAAAAAAGCTTTCATACTTTAATACTCCGTTATAAAAATCCCCTATGCTGATGTTACACGGATATAAATAAAAAAGCTAGTTTAAAAACAGAGTCGCAAAAACAATAAAACCGCTCATTTGGGGGATGACTCAAAATAGATACGGAATAACAGAAAACTTCTCCAGACCTAAGATTACTCCTCATATTCAGAGTTATTTTATTGTTTTTAAATCTAAACATTAAACAGAAAATTAAGCAAATCCCCGTCTTGCACAACATAATCTTTGCCTTCAGAACGCATTTTTCCTGCTTCTTTACAAGCTTGTTCTCCTCCCAAGCGTATATAGTCATCATAAGAAATGGTTTCGGCGCGAATAAAACCACGTTCAAAATCAGAGTGAATGATACCGGCGCATTGAGGAGCTTTTGAGCCCTTCAAAAATGTCCATGCGCGCACCTCTTTCGGTCCTGCGGTAAAGTAAGTCTGCAAACCTAAAAGTTCATAACCGGCACGAATAATTTTTGAAAGTCCGGTTTCGCTAAGCCCCAGCGTTTCCAAAAATTCCTGCTGCTCTGCTTTATCTTCCAACTGAGCCACTTCTGATTCTATTGCAGCCGAAATAACAACAGATTTTGCCCCTTCAGCTGCTGCTTTTTCTGCCACCCTATCTGAAAAAGCATTTCCGCTTGCCGCCGAATTTTCATCAACATTACAAACATATAAAACAGGCTTGGAAGTTAACAACTGCAGCATTTTATATTCTTTCTGCGCATCTTTATTGGAAGCATCGGGAGCCGCCGTTCTTGCCGGCTTTCCAACTTTTAAAGCAGCAATAATCGGTTCCATAACCGCTTGCCGCACTATTGATTCTTTATCTCCTCCGCGGGCTTTTTTAACTGTCTGCTCATAACGCTTTTCCAAAGACTCTAAATCAGCAAGCATTAATTCTGTTTCTACGATTTCGGCATCTCTTATAGGATCAACGCTGCCTTCCACATGGGTAATATTATCATCTTCAAAACAACGCAAAACATGTATAACAGCGTCAACTTCACGAATATTGGCTAAAAATTGGTTTCCTAATCCTTCGCCTTTTGAAGCGCCTTTAACCAAACCGGCAATATCAACAAACTCTAATTGAGTTGGAACAACATTTTTCGGCTGTACCAATTCAACTAATTTATCCAAACGTTCATCCGGAACTGCAACTCTTCCGGTGTTAGGTTCAATTGTGCAAAAAGGAAAATTTGCAGCCTGCGCGGCAATTGTTTGCGTTAAAGCATTAAACAAAGTTGACTTGCCAACATTCGGCAATCCCACTATTCCACAATTAAAACCCATCTCTATCTCCTTAAACTATTTTTGTTGCAACATACCTATTTTATTACTGAAAGCCGCCATTCCGTCATGCAGCAAAATTCCGATATTATCAGCTACTACATTTATATTATGATATAAATAATCCTGCTCATTTTTAGAAAAACGCGAAAGAACATAATTAATAACAGCTTCGCCTTGTCCTGCGGGATGCCCGACCCCAAGGCGCACGCGATGATACGCATTTGTAATATGTGCATCTATGCTTTTCAAACCATTATGCCCGCCGGCTCCTCCGCCGGTTTTGGCTTTTATTTTACTGATATCAAGATCCATATCATCATGAATAACAATAATATGTTCCGGTAATATTTTATAGAATAAAGCAGCCTTGCCAACTGAATTTCCGGACAAATTCATAAAAGTTTGAGGCTTGAGCAAATATACTTTTTCGTTATCGATGCGCCCTTCGGCAATCAACCCGTCAAACTTTTCACGCCACGCACCGAAACCATACTTTTCAGCTATGGCATCAACCGCCAAAAAGCCCGCATTATGGCGAGTTCCTGCATATTCTGCCCCAGGGTTACCCAAACCAACAATTAGAAACATATTTTTCTCCGGAATTTAAAATAAATTTTCGGAGCGTTTTGCCTTTTCGCTTTCCCTGTAAAAAAGGAAAGCACACCCGCCAATACGCTCCGAAAAAATTTAAAACTTATTTTCTGAGAAAGTCAACGTGAATCGGCTTGTCAGAAACCGGATGAAATTGTACATCCTGACAAGAAACTTTGATTTTTTTGCCGCCGAGAACAATTTCGATATCAGCATCATAAAAACCGACCAAATCCAAAGCTTTTTCAAGTTCAACCGGATGCAGGCTAATCATAACCGGCTCTTGTTTGTTACCATAGATAACGGCAGGAACACGGCCTTCACGACGACATGCCCGAGCTGCCCCCTTACCTGCTTTTTCGCGCTTTTCAGCATTAAATGTAATATCTGTCATTTTCTTATCCTTAAAAATTTAATCAAGACATTTGATTGACCTCCAGGGGTGCCAATCAAACAGTGGATTGTTTACACCTTTATTTCTGTTTTTTCAAGAACTTTTTTCTTTGAAAAAAACAAAGATTGTATGGGCTAAAACGAAAAAAGCACCGTAATATGGTGCTTTTTATTTTAGAACAATTTCACTAAACCAGCATTGTGTCCAACAATTCTCGGCAATAAGCCCGCAAATCAGGATTACGCATCAATGATAATTTCAGATTTGATTTAGCTAATTCAGCGTTTGTTCCGCAATCAAAACGCATTGTATCGCATAACACGCCGGTCAGTTTCATTCCTCGGGCAGCAGCAAGTCCGGCGGCATCTGCTAAATTGATTTCGCCGTTTGTTCCTTTCTGTACTTCCGGTAAAATATCCATAATTTCATTAGGCATAATATAAGGCCCCATGCTGGCATAATTTGAAGGAACATTTTCCAACGATGGTTTTTCGATTTTTCCTTTAGCACGAACAATTCTTCCATCACGAACAGCGCCAATCAATGCGCCATAACGCACCATTTCTTCACGTGGAAATTCCATAATATTTTCCACCATACCGCCTTCTTGTGCATAAACATCAAGCAATTGACGCAAAATTCCGGCCCCGCCGTGAACATTAATATAAACATCATCAGGCCACATAACTACAAAATCACGGTCGCCTACATATTCTTTTGCCATCAAAACCGCGTGTCCATTGCCCTTTGGCTCTTTCTGCTCAGCAAAATGAAATTTCATTCCCTCCGGAATAATTTCCTGCACAACCTTCAGCAAATCCATTTTGCCTTTTTCTCTTAAATGCTCTTCCAACCACGGATATGGTTTATAATAGCTTTCAAATAAATGTCTGCATGACTGATCACTATAAACAAATACTATCTCTTTAATTCCTATTTCAGCACAGGCATCTACCGCATATTGAATTATAGGCAGGCTGTTTAAAGTTAAAAATCCTTTGTGCAAAACTTTTGTCGCCGGCAGATTGCGTGTTGACAATCCCGCCACGGGGAGGATACATACCTCAGGTTTTCTAAACATTAAAATCTCCAAAAATAATCAGTTTATTAATGTAATAAAATATAGCACCAAAAACCGTATCGACAAGTCATTTAAGTTTTAGTCCACCGTTTTTGTGACAATAAAATAAAAGCCGGAAATCCGGCCTTTATTTTATTGATTACGAACAACAATTCCCTTTTGTGTATCTTTACTGAAATCCAAAACCTGTCCTTGTTGGCGAATAGCCTGTTCCGAACGGGCTATTTCATCAAGATTGCGTTCAACTTTTTCCGTACGTCCGCCGGCAGTTGTTATTTGTCCGGTATTTTCGTTTATTTTTCTTTGAACGGCTTCATCATGCAAACGTTGTCTGTACGACTGCTCTTCATTCTTTATTTTGGCATCAATATTAATTTGATATGTACGAAGAGTTTGTTCTGCAGCTGTTGATTTTTCACTGATATTTCTGCGAATTTTTGCAAAATCGGTTGCATAATTTTCCAAAACTTCAATATCCGTTATTCCTCTGGCAACCACATTATCACGTGAAGCCTGCTGGAAAGCCATATCAATTTCACTGACCAGATTTTCCAATTTTTTACGCATAGATTCAGCTTCATCATCTCTTTCCAAAACATATCCTGTGCTGATGGCTGCCAAACGTTCTCCAAATTTTCCGTTGGCTTCAAGCAATTTGGTCGGCAGATTCTGCGCTTTGTTTGATATTTCAGAAATCGCCGCAAAATTTTGGTTGATGCGCAAGCGAACATCTTGAGCATGAATAGATGTAATATCTCTTTCAATTTTGCTCAGCTGTTCTTCTACAGAATCATTTTGTTCTTTTAATGCAGCAATAACTTCATCACCAATATCAACCATATTCTTTTTTGAAATAATTTCGCCGATATCAGAATTTGCTTTATTGATTTGGCGGCTTACGGTTGAATAGTAGCGTTTCATTTTTTCATCGGAAGTTCTAGCTGAAACAACCTTATATTCAGGCAAAATCGTCTCATTCAGACGTTTTCTGAATTTTTCCGCCCGTTCCTGTTGTTCTGCCATTAAATCACGATATTTTTTAATTTTTGCATCTGCAGCGGCTTTAGCTTCAGCAGCTGCTTTTTGCAAATGCGCAGTATAAACGTCCGTAACGCGTGAAACATCAGTTTCAAGCGATGGGGCATTTATGCCTCCGTCATACGTAAAGTCAAAACCTGAAACATTTTCCAATCCCTTAAAATTAGCATGACACAAAGCATTTACGTTCCAAGAAGGCAAGTTGCCGTCAGCCGTCATTTCCACACTATATGTATCTCCATCAAACATCGTTTTTCTAAGATTGAAATTACCATTATCAACTGTAAATTCGCCATTTATCAAATTAAAGATAGTTTCGCCGCGACTTAAATTTTCTTGAACCAGAGCTTTAAAACCGTCTGCTAAACTTCTTTTTTCCAAATCGGCTTCAATAACCCCCAAATTCCATCCTTTGACTGTCGGCTTTTCAATTTTGAACGTGCCTTTTCCCGAAAGCTGCGTCATAAGATCATCAACCGAAGCGGCGGAAGTATCAAAAGAAACATCGGCTGAAAGCTGTCCTGCAAGCAAACCATAAGTCAACCCGCTCCATTCATCCTTATTCAAATTTATATTAGACAAATTAAGTTTACCGATTAATTTATTTCCGGCCGGAATATTAAGTTCAAAATCGGTATTGACAATACCTTTATCCTTTTCAGCCGTAAATTGAGCAACTTTCAACACTTGCTTGTTCAAAACCATAATCCATGAAGCATTAGTCAGATTTTGATCCCGCAAAGTAATTTTTCCGGCATTAATTTTAGCCTCAATATCCAAATTTTTGCTCCAATCATAATCTATTTTTGCTTTGCTCAGCAAAGGTTTGGATAAAAACGGAACTTTTTCGCCCTTAGGACGAAATGCACTCAATTCCGCACGAGTATTTGTATTATAGAAAAAGCGCTCAAATTCAAACTTATTAATATTCAAATTAGCCTTAAAAACATTTCGGCCTTCTTTTTCAATAAACAATAATTCACCTGCAAAATTATTCGCTCCGATATTGGCATTTAAATTTTTCAGCAACAGAGCTGATGAATTGCCTTTGATGTCGGCTGAAAATTTTAATAATCCCAATGGATATTCAGGATTGTAATTAATTGAAAAATTATTCAGCATTCTAACAAAATCATTATTTCGCAATTCAATTTTGCCATTTAAATCATATTTTCCTTCATTTTTGCTTATTTCGCCTTTATATGCTGCATCAACATCACCAAGCTTTGACGAAGATTTAACAGCCATACGTTTAAGACCGCCGGTAATGACACCTTTTGAAGTAAATTGCAATAAATTATTAAATTTGATTTTCGGCAGGCTTATTTCCATTCTTTCGGTAAAAGCTGCATTGTCTTTTACCGAAATGCCATAATTGAGATTTTTGAACTGAATTTCATCTCCAAAACCGCTTATCTCGCCGCGGGCTGCAATTTGAGCACTGGCAACATCGCCCAAGGATAAACCGCTTAACTTTAAAACGCCGTTTTTGAGAACGCCGTCTGCCTCCAGTTTTTCAAACGGAATCTTTCCCCAGATTCCAGAATTCAAATTCAATCTGAATTGGACATCTTTGTCTTTCAAAAATTCAAGCTGCTTAAAACGATAGTTGACTTTATCTGAAAAATCCGCTGAAGTAATATCTTCCGGCATATTTTCTATATAATTGTCAAAATTTATATTGTCAGCTTCGGCTATTATAAAATATTTATTTTCTTTTCCGCGAACCATAGCCAGCTTACCGTTCAGTCCTGTTTTATCGACATTCAAAATAAACGGAGCCATTTTAATAGTTTGCAAAGTTCCCGCTAAAGTAAATTTAGCAGATGATCTTTTATAAATATTTTTAGACAGAGGCTGCAAATTATACCCCAGCCAATTTACCGTTTTAGCAAAATCAGGACTGCTAGCTTCAATATCAAAATTATAAGTCATAACTTTTTCAACAGCATACAATTCGCCTTTTGCTTTTGCTATGCCGTCAAAAGGCAGCTGAGCCGACAGATTTTGAACAGACAAAACATTATTCATAAAATCGACGCTCAAATCCAAATCGCGGATAACCTGATTTTTATAAGTTGTTTTTACGGCTTTCAAATCAGCAATAATGTCAAAATTATATTCCGGTACATAGTCTTGACCATCATATTTTTTTAAAAAATCTTCAATCAGCTGTAAAGCCGGCTCCAAATTAAATTCGGCCATATTAAACGCCATATCGATACGACGGCGTTCCATTCCCGTTTCGCCGATTTTGGTTTCAGTCCGAGGAATTAAAATATTTCCGGCACCGGCGCTGCCCGCATATTTTATCACAATATTAGACAAGGCAATTTGGCTTTTATCACTTTTAACAGCCAGAGACATAGCCAACGGATGTTCATAATCCTCAGATATTTCAGCTTTTTTAAATAAAGAATTTACAAAATTGACCGGATTTTTGGACTCAACCGTAATATTTCCGTTAACAGCATCGTTTTTCAACAAAACCGTTCCGTCAAAACGCACATAACTTTCCGACTGCGGATGACTTATAACCGCATTAACAGAAGTTGCAAAACTGTCTGAAAATTTGCCGAGATCAATTGCAAATCCTCCAGGATTTCCGTCTTTAATATAGCTTCCTTCGATTCTATATGGTCCGAAAAGACTGCCGGCAATAACTTCGGCATTGATATTACCGACCAAAGTATCAACATCATACAAACGATCAATAAGATGCACCTTTGCATTATCCAGCAAAACACTGCCGAAAGAAACTTCAACGTTCTTAATTGAAAAATCCTGATTATTTCCGGCTCCCGACTGCCAATTAAGAGTTCCATCATCATATGCTTCAATGAAAATCTCGGGATTTATCACTTTCATATTTTCGACATTAACGCGCCCTTGCAAAAGAGAGCGCACAGACAAAGAAGCAACCAATTTTTGAATTTTAGCCAAAGCGACCTGTTTGCCCGCAGCATCAATGTTATAAATATCAATATCCGCAGCTTCCAAAGAAGGAGTTGGGAAAATATTAAAACTTACAGAACCGTTAAAAGCGACCTGTTTGCCCGTAGCCTCGGAAAATTGTTTGGCAATAACGGCTTTGTGCTCATTCCAATCAATCATATTCAAATAGACTGTGGCGCCGACAACCGCTAAAATAACAACTGTCAAAGATCCGAAAAATATTTTTTTAAACATTGCTCATCCTTCTTCGTCTGCCGATATCGCATCATCGGCGGTATAAGTGAAAATAATCTTTGCTAAATGTACAATCATGACATATTATACCCCTTATATTGATTAATAAAACATTTAAGGTCAAGTCATAACATGAAAAAAAATCAACAGCTCTTTGATAAAGCCTTTCAAGCAATGCAAAATGCTTATGCTCCTTATTCCCATTTCAAAGTAGGAGCAGCCGTGTTGGCTGATGACGGCAATATATATGCAGGATGCAACACGGAAAATATTTCTTATCCCTGCGGAACCTGCGCCGAAGCCGGTGCTATTGCCGCGATGGCGGCCGCCGGAGCGCGTAAAATAATAAAAATTATGGTTATTTCCGACGGACAGGTTTTAGTTACTCCGTGCGGCGCCTGCCTGCAAAGAATAAAAGAATTTTCGACCAAAGAAACCGAAATTATTACAGCCGATATAAATAAAAATTTCCGTTCTTTTTTAATATCCGATTTGTTACCGCACGCTTTTGAGGAATTTTAAGATGATAAATTTGCAGCAATTTAAACAAATGTTGAAAGGACGGACTCCGGAAACGGCTTTAATCCTCGGCTCAGGGCTTGGAAAATTGGCTGACGGCATTTCAAACCCGCTGGTTATCGATTATCATGAAATTGAAGGTTTTCCGCAAAGCACTGTTGCCGGACATCAGGGACGAATGATTATCGGAACTTTAGGAAAACGCGAGATTCTATGTATGCAGGGGCGTTTTCATCTTTATGAAGGACACCGCCCGTCCGTAATTGCCGAAGTTATTCATGCTTTGAAATACATTGGCATTAAAGAACTTATTGTCACCAACGCCGCCGGTTCTCTCAATCCTGATTTTGCCCCTGGAGAAATTATGCTCATCAGCGACCACATAAACTTCTCGGGACAAAATCCGCTGATTGGTCCAAATGACGAAAAGACAGGACCGCGTTTTGTGGATATGAGCAACGCTTATGATTTGGAATTACGCAAAAAAATCCATAGAATAGCAACTGCGGTCAACATAAAATTACACGAAGGCGTCTATTTTATGGTTTTGGGACCGAATTTTGAAACTGCTGCCGAAATCAAAGCATTTCGCACTCTCGGAGCCGATGCTGTCGGTATGTCGACTGTCCCCGAAGTTATTGCCGCTGTTCATTGCGGTATAAAAGTATTGGCGTTTTCCGCCATAACAAATTTCGGAACAGGAATGCAGACAACACCTCTCAGCCATGAAGAAACTTTAGCCGGAGCCGCCAAAGCTTCCGCCGGATTAACTCTTTTAATAAAGACCTATCTTACGGAGAAATAAATATGCGTGATTTTGAAATGGCTCAAAAACTCATTGCCGGACTGGATTTAACTTCATTAAATAAAGATGACAACGAAACGGCAATAACAAAATTATGTGAAAAAGCATGCACGCCATACGGCAAAGTAGCTGCCGTATGCATATATTCAAAATTTGTACCATTGGCACAAAAACTGCTTGACGGGCAAGGTATAAAAATCGCTACTGTTATCAATTTTCCAGCCGGCGGAACAAATTTTAAAGAAATTGCTGAAGAAATAAAAAAAGCCAAAGCCTTTGGCGCAGATGAAATCGACGCCGTATTTCCTTATAAAGATTTTTTGTCGGGAAAAACCGATATCTGCCGACATTTTATGGAATGCGTCACTAAAGAAGCCAATGGAAAACAAATAAAAATAATCCTTGAAAGCGGAGCTTTTCCCCATATATCAAACTTAAAAGAAGCCTGCCGTCTTTGTTTGGAATATAATATAAACTTTCTTAAAACTTCAACCGGAAAAACTCAAATTTCAGCGACTACCGATGCGGCAAACGCAATTTTGGAAGTTATTAGAGAAACACCGCGCAATGTTGGTTTTAAAGCCAGCGGCGGCATTAAAAATTTTGAACAGGCAAGACAATATTTTATTTTGGCTCAATCCATATTGGGCGAAGATTGGCCGGCTCCGCAGCATTTCAGAATAGGAGCCAGTTCTTTGCTCGATAACTTAATTCAAATTATAAAAAAGGGGTGTTGACATGTTACCACAAGAATTAATTCGCAAAAAACGCGACAAACAAGAACTTTCAGCCGATGAAATCAATGCCTTTATAAAAGGCATCACAAACGGTGAAATAGCTGACTGTCAAATAGCCTCTCTGACCATGGCTGTTTTTTTGAACGGTATGACCAAAGCCGAAACCACAGCATTAACGCTCAGCATGAGAGATTCAGGCAACATTTTGAAATGGGATGACTTAAACGGGCCTGCCGTAGACAAACACTCCACGGGCGGCGTCGGAGATAAAGTCAGTTTAATGCTGGCTCCGCTTCTTGCTTCCTGCGGAGCTTATGTTCCCATGATTTCAGGACGCGGATTGGGACATACCGGCGGAACTTTGGACAAATTTGATTCTATCCCCGGCTATCAAACTTGCCCATCCAATGAACTGTTCCGCAAAACGGTAAAAGAAGTCGGTTGCGCCATTATCGGACAAACCGGCAATCTAGCTCCAGCAGACAAAAAAATTTACGCAATTCGCGATGTGAGCGGCACAGTCGAATCAATTCCACTGATTACAGCTTCGGTTCTGTCTAAAAAATTAGCGGCCGGACTTGATTATTTGATTATGGATTTAAAATGCGGAAACGGCGCTTTTATGGGAAGTCTTGAAGACGCGCAAGCACTGGCAAAATCTATCGTCAGTGTTGCAAATAACGCGGGAACAGGAACAAAAGCTCTTTTAACGGATATGAATCAGGTTCTGGGGACAACTGCCGGAAATGCCGTTGAGATGCTTGAAGCCGTAAATTATCTCAAAAACATCAATATTGATCCCCGCCTCGATTCGATAACAATGGAATTAACCGCTAATTTGCTCGTCCAAGCCAAGCTTTTCACAACTGTTGAAGCAGCAAAACAACAATTACGTCAAAATCTTGAGACAGGCAAAGCCGTTGAAATTTTTGCCCGCATGGTCAGCGCTCTCGGAGGTCCAAACGATTTTGTTGAAAATCCCGAAAAATATCTGCCGGCAAGTCAACTGAAACTTCCTGTTTTTGCAGAAACTTCCGGCTATATTTCCGGCATGAACACACGTAATATAGGACTAGGCGTTGTAGCACTCAAAGGAGGGCGAACAAATCCAAATCAATCCATCGACTACGCAACTGGATTTTCTGGTTTCTGCCAGATCGGCGATTATGTTGACGAGGAGACACCTCTGGCTTTTGTACATGCAGAAAACGAAAGTGATTATGAACAAGCTGCTGAAACCATTCGCCGCAACATTTTTATCAGTGATAAAAATCCTGCTCCAAGAAAAACCGTTTTTGAGGTTATAGAATAATGCCGCATATATACAACGCCCCCAATCTTCCTTTAACAAAACACGCTTTTTTCGGGAGGACAGGTGGTTTTTCGAAAGGAATATACAACAGCTTAAATTTTAATTACCGCAGTTCGGATAATCCGCAAAATTTAATTAAAAATTTAAATGTTGTCGGCGCTTATTATGGTCTATCAGGAAAAAGAATTGTACGCTTAAAGCAGGCGCATACGGCTAAGTCTGTTTTTTTAGATAAACCATCACAATACCAAGTAGAGGCTGATGGAGTTGTAACTGACAAATCTGGAATGATTTTAGGAATAACAACGGCAGATTGTATTCCTGTGCTCTTAGCTGATTACAAAAACGGCATTATCGGAGCCGCGCATGCCGGTTGGCGGGGAGCTTTGGGCGGCGTTGTAGAAAACACATTAAAAATTATGCTGGAACACGGCGCAAATCTGCATGAAATAGCAGTTGCAACCGGTCCATGCCTCCAAAAACAAAATTTTGCGGTTCGCGACGATATGCGGGATTTATTTATTCAACAAGACAGTGAAAATGCAATTTTTTTTACTCCTATTGATAATGGGCAATATCTATGCGATTTAGAACAATATGTAAAGCACCGCTTAAACTTGTCTGGTGTAACAAATGTCTCTCTATCCGGTATAGATACTTATGATAATGAAAAACTTTACTTCAGTTACCGGCGTTTTTGCCACCGTAACCAAATAAAGCAATCAGGGGATTTCGGCATTGAATTATCAACAATTTGTCTGTAAAAAAGCGCCTTTGCCTCACTATAACCAAAGGAAACACCCTATTGAAATGCTGGTTATTCATTCGATGGCGCATAGTGCGGAAGAAGGAATCCATCGGCTTGACGAACTGCAGCTGAGCACACATTATGTTGTTGATTATAATGGGACAATTTACAATTGCGTTGAGGAAGAAAACCGTGCGTGGCAAGCGGGAATAAGCAGCTGGCGAGGGCTAAGCGATATAAATTCACGTTCAATAGGAATAGAAGTATGCCACCGCACGCTTGGTCAAAGCGCTTTCGGCAACAAACAAATTAAATCTTTGTGCTTATTGTGCCGCCAAATAATCGAACGTTGGCACATATCGCCAGAAATGATTGTCGGACATTCCGATATTGCGCCTTTAAGAAAACCTGATCCGGGGAAAGCTTTTCCGTGGAAAGCATTAGCTGATGAAAATATAGGTATATGGTATGGCAATAATTCTTCCAATGAAAAAAATATTGCAAAAATGCTGTCACAAATAGGATATGATACTTCTTCAGAATTGGCGATTAATGCCTCTCTTTACGCCTTTTGCCGGCATTTTTTACCGTCAAAAATTAAAACAATGCCTGTTAAGCTGTTATTAAATCATCCTTATCCGAAGGATTGTTCCTATTTATTTAAAGACAATGATATTTTATGCGCTTTACAAAATATATATGCACAATATTATGTTCATAAATAATCCAATAAAAAAAGCCTTGTTGACACCAACAAGGCTTTTTTTTACAGTTAACAAAAATACAATCTCAAATCAATCATTGGACGAAAGCAAACTCTGTCTTCAGGAGCGGCATAGCGAATATTGCGATTCTTAAGACCGTTCATCTTCACTACGTCATGTCCTCGAGCGCAAAGCGTACGTGATAAATAATAATCATTTTTCAACGGCGTGCCTCCGAGTTCCTGTAATAAACGATTTATTTTATAAATCTGTTTATTCAGACGTTCCAACAACTCAAAATCCTCAACAACGCAATATTCTCCAGCAAAAACCGCATCTTGACAATAATGTTCTGCAGCTGCAAAAGTCATTTTCTCAGGAGCATCATTCAACGCAACAATACGATTGCGGAACAAAATGCCCCACGGTTTGCGTCCTGCTTTGTCTTTTTTGCAACGAGAAATCAAACCGTCAGTATAAACAACAGGATACTCATACAATCCTTTCACACCTCT
>SAMEA3663124__coassemble_78_pt1 | contig 35258 bp, 32 predicted proteins | sample SAMEA3663124__metabat2_low_PE_007 | metagenome-assembled genome bin SAMEA3663124 (sample SAMEA3663124) | pig gut metagenome | biome: pig gut; feature: pig-associated habitat; material: faeces | place: Denmark | collected 2012
AAACTATGAGCAGGAAATAAAAAATTCTGATAAAAGACGCAAAACTATACAAAAAGAAATCGGCGATATAATCAAAGAGCTGAAAACCGAACCCGATTTTGACAGACAGCAGCTTTTGCAAAAAAAACTCGAAACCGCTCGCCTTGAACGTTCACAAATTGTGCCTTCCGGCGAATTGGCCGTAACCCGTTTTTCGACCTTGAGCGATGGTGCAAAAAAATATGCTTGCACCAGTGCTTTGCTGAACAAATATTTAACTTATGAAATCGTAAAAAACAACCCGCTGAAATTTGAAACCACTGAAAACGGCGATGTTATCATTGATTTTGACAAACTTAAAGAAAGCCATTTGCACGAGCTGGCCGTTGATATCCGCGACTTTGTACACAACTATATGGAAACCGACGGCGAAAAAGTGGCATCAAGCAACTATTTTGTTAATTTGTACACTTCCGTTCCAACTATTTATGACTTGAACCACAGCATTGATAAATATTATGACAAAAGCCGCGAAAACATCAGCGACTACGCTGCCAGCCGCAACGGAACAACGCAAATAGAAGTCTACCCCAACAAAAAACTGCAATTGGTGAGAATGATATCTTCAGAAGCGCTTGACTTTGAAAGCAACAATATGGGGCACTGTATCCGCCGCGACCGCTATGTCGAAAAAATTAACACCACTGCTGAATATTATTCTTTACGCAGCTACGAAAAAGGAAAACCAAACTACCCTTGCGTTACTATGTATTTTGATGAAGGCAAGCTGGTTGAAGTGGTCGGACGCTCAAACCACGCCATTTCGGGCATGGACAGAGTGGCTGTTATCCGCGATTATCTAAAAAGACGCTTTAATTTGAAAAACGATGAAGAGCTTATGTCTTCCGACAAAATTCCGCATATTGACGACAGACGTTTTGTTATTGCCAAGCGCAACATGGGCTTTATTCCCGATAAAAACGGAAAATTTTATGACCTTTACAATCTGCCGAAAGATCGCGTAGTTGAATTTGACAGCTGCCCGATTACCGCTCACAATCTTGAGCACATCAACAAAAAGAACATATCGGCAAAAACTTTGTGGCTGCAGGGAAATTATACATCACAGCTGATTAGTCAGCTTAATGAATTTAATAAAATCAATGAGTTATCCGTGGCTGTAAAATTTAATTTCGGCGACATTGAAACCTTGGATTTATCAAAGCTCAAAGGCGTTAAATCATTGGTTATGTCAGGAGTTAACCCGCACAAAATCAAAAATATCATATTTCCGGAAGATGTGGAAAAAATTGAAATGTGCGGCGTCGATTTCAGCAATATCAAAACTCTTGATTTTACACCTTGCAAAAATCTTAAAAACGTTGCTTTACGCAACTCTGATTTGCGCAAAACCGAAAGCATTAAGTTTCCGCCGTGTATTGATACTATTGATTGCTCTTTTGTTAAAGCTTCGGCGCAAACAACCAAGCGTTTGGCTCAGCTGCAAAAGATTTTGCACTACAAGCGCAAAATACATGATATGCTCGATGTGAAAAAATTATATAATTTGGCAAAAAGCAAATTCAGCCGCCAAAAATAAATTTTGGAAATAAGTTTAAATAGCCTGAAACATTAATGTTTTGGGCTTTTTATATAAATTTCCGCTTGCCAATTTTGAGCGCCGGTGGTATATAATTGAATTAACAATCAATTATTTGTCTAATTTTTAATAACATCGTTTTATGGAACACAATTGTTATTTTGAAGTTCTGGAATCGTTATTGAACAATTCCCTGTTTTGGAATGAGGAAAACTTTTACATCTGTATAGGTTTTTGCCTTATTCTCGGTGCCTCGGCTTTGCTCTTCTTTGCTCAGGGATGCGCTCTTTACATCCACGGGTATAATTTTGATGAGCTGCTTTGGCACAAGAAAATTCGCCAAACCATCGGAATTTTGACCGGTTTCTGGACTCTCGTTTACATTGTTGTCGCGCTGTTTTGCCATATCGGTATTATGCAAATGGCGCTGACGTATTTGTTTGCATTTCTTTTTGCAATGCTTGCCGGAATTGCGGCCTCTTTGGCATACAACATCATTTGGCATGCTTTTGTTTCTCCGTTCCTTATGGTATGGAACTTTATGAAGAAAAGAAGAAAGTAAAAAAACGTCAAAGCTCTGCCCTCAAAAAAGGCAGAGCTTTTTTCTTGAAAATACAACAAAAACAGTATAGTACTTTTTTGACAAAAATTTCTATGAATATATTTTACAAACTTAAATTTTACACATTATGGTATTTGACACTTCTTTTGAAAAACTGGAAAGTTTTATCAAATCACTCGGAATGACGAGAGAAAAAATTATGGATTATTGGATGAAACAGCTGTGCTGGCTTTCCAATGATGAAAAGTGCGAAAAACTGCAAAAGTACTTTCAGCTTTGAAATGTAAAACCGGAAAACATGTTGCAAAACTGGATAGAGAATAAACAAATTTCTCTTTTGAAGTTGCAAGAAATCATCCAAAAAGAAGAAGAACGCAGAAAAAAATCGGCAAAGATTGTTCTCAAACCGAATTTTTAGTCGGATATTGACGATATTGAGAAAGAAAAACGGGCTCGCGGGCTTTTATCAATAAAGCTGCAATAGCCTTTAATTCATTAAAAATCCTTAACAGTTTGAGTATTAAGGATTTTTTGTATAGATTTGATTTATCTCGCACAAAAAAAGAGTTTTTGCCTTCAAGACAAAAACTCTTTTTTTATTACTTTTTCTTGTTAATGAAATTTGGATCCCACAGACATGGTCTTTCGGCACTGGTAGAGCAAACGATAAGGATTACACACAAGCAGAGTGCACTCAGCCCGAAATCAAAAATTGATGTCCAAATCATAGCTTCATCTGCTAAGGCATCAGAAAAAAATCTTTTGTAGCAGCAAAAAGAAACTATTAACACGACCAGAGCCAAATTAACCGCATTGTCTGGCAAAAGCAAACGCTTCCAACATGACTTTTTAGCCAAATTGGAAAATGAAAACATTTTTTTGATAGCTTCCATAATTTCAATTTTATTAAAATAATATACTAATAGCTATTTGACAGTTTTATTTATACTCTCATTTTTTATATTTGGCAATATTTTTGTCGAACATAAAACTAAAAACAGAAAACAAACAGCAGCAAATAAAAAAAAGACTCTCAGATTTTTCTGAAAGCCTTGATTTTTAAGTGGTAGCGAGGGTCGGATTCGAACCAACGACACGCGGATTATGATTCCGCTGCTCTAACCAACTGAGCTACCCCGCCATCAAAAACTTGTTTTCTTTTAAGGTTATTTTTTCCACTTGTCAAGAACATTTTTTCACTTTTTTAAAAATTGTTGCAAATTTTCATCTAAAACTTTGCAAGCATTGCTTTCAAACTCTTCAAACAATGTCTTCCACGCCCCTTTATGCTTATTCCAATAGCTGCTGCGGTGGTTGTTATCATAATAGCGCGCCTGCAAAACAACCTCTAATTTATCCATTTGTTTTACAAATCGTGCTTCTGGAGTATCTTGTTTTTCATATTCAGAAAACAATTGAGGCAATGTTGAATTGCCGATTTTTTGTGCAATCTTATGAATAGCCTCAATTTCCAAACGATATTTTTCTTCTTTTGCCGGTGTGTCTTCCGGCGTATAATCTCCGGTGAGCGCTTCAGCTAAATCATGAACAACTGCAAATTCAAAACATTTCAACTTATTAAGATTGTCTGGACACATAAGCAGCACCAACAAACACAAACCATAAGTGTGGTCGGCAACAGATTCCGGATTTTCAACATCACGTTTTATCCACCCTGTTCGCACAACATTTTTCAAGCAGCAGACAACATCAGCTAAAGAGTCAACATTCATTTTATTCTCCTTTGTTAATAAATTGTTTATTATATATTTTTTTGCTTGTCAAGTTTGTCGCTTTTTCTTATTTTAGGGCAAAAATCATAACTATAAATATGGGACCCAAATGACTAAAACCAAAAAATTTTTACCGGCAATATTGCTTTCCAGCGCTTTTATTGCCTCCCCTGTCTTTGCTGAAAACAAAAATTTAAGCGATTTGCGCGCTAATTTCCGCCGCATTGCTTTAGAAATGGCTTCAACCGAAGTGCAAAATGCAAAATATTACACAGATAATCCAAATTCACAATTGAGTGCCGACAGCCAAACAATGATAAAAGGCGTGTTTGATTTTGTGCTTGAATATGAACAACCGGATTGGCAATGGAACAACAGTTTGTTTGCCGAATACGGACGAACAAAAATCAGACCCGTCGATGATGACACAACCACCAATGAAGATGCAGACCAAATTTTGTTTACAACAGATTACAACCGCAAAATTTGTTTTTTTGAAGCAGATAACGCCGATATCGGTCCTTTCGTAAGCGCAGCTTATCAAACAGAATTTAAGGCCAACAAACCAGCCCCGCTGCAAAAAATCGTACGCGGCAAAGGTGGTATAAAAGTATTTAACGGCGATATCATCAAAGAACTCTATGCCGCAGCAGTTGGCGAATATGACATGACATACAGCGATGATCGCAACACCAAAGCCGCTTATGAAATTGGTTGGCGCAGCGAATTTGTGAATTCCGATCAGGTAAAATTTCAGCTTGAAGGCTATTACCGCGACTACTTAACTTATAGTGAATATGTCGGAACCGACCTCAAATACGAATTAAGCGTTATCGGACGTATGGATGTTAAAATCCGCAATCAGTTCAGCCTTGCGCCTTATGTGCAATATTTTCAGGGTGAGGCACGCGAAGTCGGCAAAACCGGAAGCAATTTTATGATTGGCTTATCATTTGCCTATTCAGAATTGTTTAATCTGTAATAACAAGAAAAAAGCAGGCTATCTTAACGATAGTCTGCTTTTTTTAACCGACAAACAAATTAAAGTTTGCTTTTTACCAATGTAATCAACTGTTTGACAGTGATTTCGTCAAAAGTTTCACACTCATCGTCTGACAATTCAATGCCAAACTTTTTTTCAAGCTCCATGGCCAATTCGACAAGTTCCAAACTTTCGAGAGCCAAATCGTCGTGCAATTTGTCGTCATCTTCCACATTGTCAAGTTCAAAGGAAGAAACTTTTCTCACGGCTTCACGCACTTTTTCATCTATAAATTCAATTCTGCTCATAAATAATTTATTATTAATTAAGTAAAACATTAAAATATTTAACACAAAAGAATATTTTTGTCCAGTTTTTTATTGATAAAAAAACATATAAAGCATATAATTGTTTCAGTTAAACAATTAAAAATATATTATTATGAAACATTTTTTTAAAATCATGCTGCTTGCTTTATGTTTGGTCGCAACTTCCTGTTCATCCGGCAGTTCCGACACTAAAACAACACAAAAAACAGCATCAATTACGCGGATTGAGCGTTATCTGGAAGGTGGAACCTGCAGCGCTATTTTGTTGAGCGATGGTAATATTATTACTTTTCGCAATGTCAAGTATTCCAGCAAATTTTCTTTGCTTCGCGAAGGTGATGAAATCACTTACGAAATCGACAGCTACGGTCAACTTGTCAACTTAGTAGACTGCGAGTTTCACGATACAAAGTAAAAAAATAACTCCTACCATTCTGGTAAGGAGTTATTTTTTTGTAAAGCTGATCTAATTTAGGATTTTGCTTTGCATAGAAAATCAAGCAAATCACCGACTGTTGTCTTTGGATTACAGCATAATTCATCCAAATTTGGAAGCGGACCGAAATATGTTTCAAGCTCCATTTCCAAAGCGAGAATATCCAGACTGTCCAAAGCCAAATCATGCTTTAAGGTTTCTTTTTCTTCAATATCCTTGATATCATAACCAAAAGATTTATTGAAGATAGAGTAAACTTCTTTTTTAATTTCTGCTTTCATAATAATTTATATTTTATAGTTTTTACACTATTATAATATGTAAAAAAACGTTTTTTGTCTAGTATATTTTCAAAAAACTGCGGACAATATCTTCAATATCAAGATGTTCGGGTTTCCATCCCAATTCTTCAAAAGCCTTTTGATTAGAAGCCGTTAAAAAGGCAGGATCACCGGCACGCCGACCGACATATTTAACCGGAAGTTTGCGTTCCAAAACCTTTTCGGCTGCGTTTATAACTTCTTTAACCGTTGTTCCGTGGTTGGTTCCCAGATTTACAATCAAAGATTCTCCGCCGTTTAACAAACGTTTTATCGCCGCTACATGCGCCGTTGCCAAATCACTGACATGGATATAATCACGCACGCAAGTACCGTCACGGGTTTCATAATCATTACCAAAGACATACAAGCAATCACGCTTTCCGGTTGCCACTTCCATAATTATCGGCAACAGATTTTGCGGATTGGCATCTTTTCCTTTCACATCACCGTCTTCATCATATCCAGCGGCATTAAAGTAGCGTAAAGAAGCATATTTAACCCCCTTTAAGCGATCATACCATTCCATCATACGTTCTGTTTCGACTTTGGTAAAACCATAAAAATTAAGAGGATTCAACGGATGTTTTTCATCAACCGGCGTATAAATCGGAGTACCATAAACAGCTGCTGATGATGAAAAAACAAGAGCTTTAACACCATTTTCTGACATTGCATTCAGCACGTTAACCGCACCGCTGATATTGTTCAAAGCATATTTTTCCGGCTTTTCCATCGATTCACCGACAGCTTTTTTAGCTGCCAGAAATATAACAGCGTCCATTCCCTGCATGGCTTTGCTCAATGCAGGATAATCCAAAATACTTCCTTTGATGAAGTTTGCCGATTTAAACAAGTTTATTTCGTGTCCGCTTGATAAATCATCAAACACACAAACATTAAACTCATTTTTCAACAATTCTTTGACAACATGCGCTCCTATATATCCGGCTCCGCCGACAACCAAAACATTAGCCATGACATTTTTCTCCGATGCACTGATATTCAAAACCTTCCTTTTCTGCTTGGTCCGCAGAAAACATATTGCGCAAATCTACAATTTTAGCTCCGGACATAACATTTTTCAGACTGTGTAAATCCAGACGGCGAAAATCTTCCCACTCGGTTAAAACCACTAACACTTCAGCGTTTTTACAAGCTTCTTCAGCCGAATTTGCGTATTGAACGGCATTTCCGAGAATTTTTTTGGCATTTTCCATAGCTTTAGGATCATACACGCAAATATTTTGCGAGTGCTTAATCATTTCTTTGATTATATCAATAGCCGGAGATTCGCGACAATCATCGGTTCCGCCTTTAAATGCCAATCCTAACACAGCTATTTTGCCGTTAGGATGCTCTTTTAAAGCGGCAATAGCTCTCTGCCCCATTTTTATTTTGCGCTCATCATTTTTTGAAATTGTTGTTTCAATCAAACTTAAATGAACACCGTATTTATGAGCCATCTGCGCCATAGCGTTGGTATCTTTTGGAAAACAGGAACCACCGTACCCCGGCCCCGGATTTAAGAATTTTTTGCCAATTCTTGAATCGAGTCCCATTCCCTCGGCAACTTCTAAAATATCAGCTCCTGATTGTTCGCAAAAATCCGCCATTTCGTTAATATAATGTATTTTCATAGCTAAAAAGGCATTTGAAGCATATTTTATGGTTTCTGACGAACGCCTTTTTACTAACAAAAATTTACTTTTTTCCTTGAATGGAGCGTATAATCTAAGCATAACATCGCGCGCATGTTCCGAATTTGCACCGATAATTATTCTGTCAGGATTAAAAAAGTCATGAATAGCGAAGCCCTCACGCAAAAATTCCGGTATTGAAACCACATCAAAATCGGCTTTAGGATTCACTTTACGGATTATTTTTTCAACTTCGTCTCCCGTGCCTACCGGAACGGTCGATTTTGTAGCCACAACCGTATAACCGTCAAGATATTCAGCCAATTCTTCCGCGGCGGCATAGATATATTGCATATCCGCTTCTTTTGTAATCGGGTGCGGAGGCGTGCCGACTGCCAGCATTACCACATCTGCTCCTTGAACGGCATTTTTCATATCAAGAGTAAAGCGGATGTTGCCTTTTTTGACATTTTTGCTGAACAATTCTTCCAAACCGTCCTCAAACAAAGTTAGTTCACCTTTATTCAGTCGTTCGATTTTATCGGCGATTTTATCAACACAAACCACTTCATTGCCAAGTTCCGCAAAGCCCACACCAGTGGGTAAACCCACATATCCGGTGCCGATTATAGTCAATTTCATTTTTATAACCCTTATGTTATTAATATTGTTGGTATAATATCTTAAACATAAGAAAAAACAAGCTCAGAATATTTTTTGCACTTTTTATTCATTTGCCGAAAATAATGTTGCACCAACATATAAATGAATATATATTATGAGAGGTTTTATTAATAAAGATTGCCAATGGAAAAAGAACTGTACTTATTCATCATCTGGGCAAATGCCCGCTTTATGGCAAAAAACCTGATTGGTGATATTAAAAAGAAATTTGAATTGTTTCAAGCTTATGAAATAAGCTGGTCAAAAGATGCTTTTGAAAGTAATTTAGCTCGTTTTTACGGCAAAAAACTGCCAAAAGGCTTAAAAAAAGCAAAAGAAGTCGGCAGCGGTCCTTTTTTGGCGCTTTTGGTTCATGATAAAAACTGCCAATTTTCAAATGGAAAAAATATTGCCGTTTCAACCGCCAAAGCAGCATATCGCCAAATGCTCGGCAAAAATTTAATCCATGCCAGCGATAACATGGAAGAAACAAATGAAAACTTACTTTTATTGCTAGGAAAAAACATTAAAGAAATAGAAAAAGAAGGCGCATTCTTTATTCCTAAACAGTGGCAGCATGACCTTGTCGGCATGCCGACATGGAACAGCCTTGAAGAAGCATTGTCTACTGTTCGTAAATTGCCGTTTACCAAAGTCACTCCCTATAAGGACACATTTTTCATACATAGTCGATACGCCGACACAGTCCGCCGTGTGTTAAACGCGTCTGAACATTTCAGGCTTCCGGGAAGACATAAATATTTTATTCATATCGGAAAAAACAGCCAGCCTATTTATATCCGTAAGGTCAGTTAGTTTTTTTCATTGTAGTTGTCATCTTTGTCTTCAAATAATGTCCGCCATGCCGCACGGCGAAAAATCCAAAGGTTGATTATCCCTAAAACAAACATTATCGCCGCAAACAAATACAAAATATAATACCAGCTAAGTTCCGCTGCATTCATCATAATATCCTGATTTCCAAAGCGCAAAAAGCTTAAAGCAACGCCAGTTATAGCAAAAGCAATTAAAAAAGATGCAAGCCAAAGCCGCCGTATAAGCTGTTTGGAGGTAAATACCGCCATGACAAGATATAAAAGAAACATAGCCACAAATAAGTATATTTCCATCAAAATTCTCCTTTTTTTCTATATAATTGCGGTTTCATTTTTTTCATCGTCATAATAGAAGAAAAGCAACAAAAAAAGCCGTTCTTTCGAACGGCTTTTTATCGAAAACGGATTTTTATTGACGCAAAACCGCATCTGTTTTTTTACCGACTTCCAAAATAACTTTTTTCATTAATCCGTCAAGTTCCTGATCGGTAAAGCTTTTTTCTTTCGGTTGGAAAGTAACACTCAAAGCAATGGATTTTTTGCCTTCGGGCAAATTACCGCCTTCAAATACATCAAAAACCCGAACTTCGGCAATATGATTGCGATCGGCATTTTTGGCGGCGGCAATAATCAAAGCTGCCGAAACATCTTTGTTTACAACAAAAGCCAAATCTTTATCAACCGACTGCAGGTTTGACAATTCAAGTTTTTTCTTTGATTTTCCGGCATTACCGCGAGGCAGCGGAATATTATCCAGAAATACCTCAAAAGCCACTAATCTGCTTTTAATGTCATAAGCTTTAAGAACAGAGGGATGAATTTCACCGAAATAAGCCAAAACATTTTTGCCCAAACGCAAAGTTCCGCTGCGTCCGGGGTGATAATATTCAGGCGCATCGGTTGTAATTTGCGCACTGTCCCACGGACCGTTAGCAGCTGCTATTGCAGCTAAAGCATCGGCTTTTGCATCAAAAATATCATAAGCACGCACTTCATTCAACCAATGTTTTTTGGCTGTCATTCCACAACGAATACCAGCGGCAACAGTTCCCTGTTCTTTCGGACGACAGCCGTAGAATTCGGGACCGACTTCAAATAAAGCCATATCAGAAGCACCGCGGGCAATATTATTGCGTGCCGCCAATAACAGATTTGGCAAAACTGACGGACGCATTTCATCCAACTCGGAAGCTATCGGATTCATCAAAAGCACTGGTTCATGTCCCTTACGGAAGGGCTTGGCCAATTTTGAATCGGTAAAGCTCCAAGTTACGGTTTCATACATTCCGCGCGATGCCAATTCGTGTTTAACAATCAAAGCACGATGTTGGCTGTCAGTCAGCGTTTGTTTTGGAAATTCATCTGATGGCAGAGAAACAGCCGGAATATTATCCAATCCAACCATACGGACAATTTCTTCAACCAAATCGGCTTCGCATTCTATATCGCCTCTCCAGCTTGGAGAAACAGCCACAACACTGTCGCCTTTGTCATCAAGGGCAAAACCAAGAGCGGTTAAAATGCGGTTGATTTCATTTTTAGAAACATCTATGCCGGCCAAAGTTTTAACACGCTCATAGCGCAAACTTACAGCTTTCGACTGATAGTTTTCTTCACCGCACACTGTTATATTTGAAGCTTCGCCGCCGCAAATAGCCAAAATTAAAGCTGTTGCATATTCAGAACCGAAAACATTCGAATTAGGATCGACCCAGCGTTCATAACGATAGCGAGAATCCGACTCTATTTGAAAATGTCTTCCGGTACGGGCAACACATTCAGGCTTGAAAGCAGCACTTTCCAGCAAAACATTAACTGTTTCTTTTGTGCAGCCTTTTGCCTCGCCTCCCATAACGCCGCCAAGACATTGAATTCCTTCATCATCGCAAATTCCAAGGCTTTGAGTATCAAGTTTATATTCTTTGCCTTCAAGAGAAGTAAAAGGTTCATTTTCATGCGCCATACGAATGGTTAATCCGCCGGCTAATTTGTCAGCGTCAAACACGTGAAGCGGACGAGCCAAATCATAATTGAGGTAGTTTGTAACATCAACCAATGGAGAAATAGAGTGTAAACCGATTGCCGACAAACGGTCTTTCATCCATTTTGGAGTTTCGGCATGATTATTGACACCGCGGATATAGCGTCCAGTGTATACGGGGCAAGCTTCCGGAGCTTCTACTTTGATTTTAATAGGATTTTCAAATACAGAAGCAGGTTTGTCAAAAGACAATGGCTTCAGAGTTCCTAAACCGGAAGCAGCCAAATCACGAGCCACGCCGAAAACACCCAAACATTCGGCGCGGTTCGGCGTAATAGAAATTTCAATCACCGGATCAATATTCAAAACTTCCGCAGCCGGAACACCGATTTTTGTATCCTCAGGCAATTCGATAATTCCGGTATGATCCTCGCCTATGCAAAGCTCTTTTTCCGAACACAGCATACCAAAACTTTCAACACCGCGGATTTTGCCGACTGTCAGTTTTTCATTATAGCAGGGAATGACCACGCCTACCGGAGCAAAAATTCCAATGGTTCCTTGTTTAACATTCGGAGCGCCGCAGACAACCTGCAGCATTTCTTTTCCGGTGTTAACGCTCAGCAAATGCAGATGGTCTGAATCGGGGTGCATTTCGCATTTTTCAACTTTGGCAGTTATAAAACCATTCAATTTAGCAGCAGGATTAAAAACTTCTTCGACTTCAAGCCCTATTTGTGTTAAACGCGCAGAAATTTCATCAACTGTTGCCTCTGTATCCAAATGTTCTTTTAACCAGGATAATGTAAATTTCATCGTGCCAATCCTCCATTATTGCTTAAACCGCCGGTCATAGATGATTCATCTAATGGTACAAATCCATAATGTTTTAACCAACGTAAATCAGATTCAAAAAATGTGCGCAAATCGGGAATACCGTATTTTAACATCGCCAAACGGTCAATACCTACTCCAAAAGCAAATCCTTGATATTCATCAGGATCAATTCCGCCGGCGCGCAAAACATTGGGGTGAACCATACCGCAACCCAAAATTTCCAACCAATCATCGCCTTCACCGATTTTAAGTTCGCCTTTGCCTTTTTTGCAGCCGATATCCATTTCAGCACTTGGTTCAGTAAACGGAAAATATGACGGACGATAGCGGACTTTGATGTCGTCTACTTCAAAAAACGCGCGCACAAAATCATATAAACATCCTTTTAAGTGAGCCATAGTTGTGGTTTTATCTATAACCAAACCTTCGACCTGATGAAACATCGGTGTGTGTGTGGCGTCATAATCGCTACGATAAGTACGGCCGGGAGCAATAATGCGAATTGGAGGCTTTTTGCTTTCCATTGTGCGGATTTGCATACCCGAAGTATGAGTGCGCACAACAAAGCTGTCATCAAAATCAGAGCTGTCAGGATTGGCAATATAAAAAGTATCCTGCATTTGTCTTGCGGGGTGATTGGCAGGCATATTTAAAGCATTAAAGTTATGGAACTGGTCTTCAATATCCGGTCCTTCGGCAACTTCAAATCCCATTTGTCCAAAAATGGCAACGACTTCTTCGTAAATTTTAGAAACAGGATGAATTCTTCCTTGAATTTCAGGACGAACAGGAAGCGTTACATCTATTCTTTCACCAGCCAAACGGCGGTTCAATTCTTCGGTTTCCAGCTGTTGCTTTTTGTTGTCAATAGCTGTTTCCAATGCTGTTTTCAAAACATTCAGCAGTTTTCCAGCCGCAATTTTTTCTTCCAGCGGCAAAGTGCCGAGAGTTTTCATTTTTTCGGTGATTATGCCTTTTTTTCCCAAGACAGAAACCCTTATTTCATCCAAGGCTTTCAAGTCCGCAGCATTTTCAATTTTTTGCAGCAGTTCGGATTTTAATTTTTCTAAGTCTTCCATCAAAAATTCCCCGTGATTTAAAATAAAAAGAGTCTAGCCTGATTGCTCAAGCAGACTCTTTTTACTTGCATTTATAAAATTGCTTATTTCAAAGCGTCCTTAGCTTGCGCAACTAACTTGGCAAAAGCCTCGGGCTCTTTTAATGCGATATCGGCCAATACTTTACGATCAAGCTCAATACCTGCTTTGTTGAGCCCGTTCATAAATCGGGAGTATGTCATATCGTTAAGTCTGGTTGCAGCACTGATACGTTGAATCCAGAGCATACGGAAATTTCTTTTCTTTACGCGTCTGTCACGGTAAGCATATTGCAAACCTTTTTCAACTTTTTCAACTGCTACTCTGAATACATTTTTAGAACGACCACGATAGCCTTTCGCCATTTCAAAAATCTTTTTATGACGAGCGCGAGCCGTTACACCTCTTTTAACACGAGACATCTATATATCCTCCTACAAATATGGCAAAAATTGTTTAACAATCTGAACATCGCAGGCAGCAACCATGGTTGTACCGCGAGCCTGTCTTTTCATTTTCTGTGTTTTGCAGAAGAGGCAGTGTCTCTTTTTGGCAAAATTTCTTTTCAGCTTGCCTGTTCCGGTAACGCTGAAGCGTTTTTTAACGGAACTTCTGGTTTTCATTTTTGGCATTTTGCTTCCCTTTCATTCAATTTTGGATGCTTGTTGACGGCAACAGGCATGCCTTTAGCCCGTTTGCCTTGATTAACGTTGTTGCTTATACATCATAAAAAATATCTTGGCAAGCATTATTTTTTACAGGATTTTTTCAAAAACGACGCTGCAAAGGCAAAAACTGTATTTAACGCTTGCATAATAGCGGTTTGTCATATATATCTCCTTATAATAAGGAGTTTTTCTAATGATTTTCAGCAAATTTGAACGGATGGTCGCCCGCCGTTATCTGAAAGCCAAACGTAAAGAAGGCTTTATATCAGTTATTACGGGTTTTGCTTTTACGGGCATTGCCTTGGGGGTTGCCACACTTATTATCGTTATGTCAGTCATGAATGGTTTTCGAAATGAACTGCTAGGACGCATTTTGGGCATTAACGGACATATAGGAATTGTTTCAAACAACAGCCTGCCCTTTAACAATTACCGTCAGGCCATAAAAGACATAAACACTATTGATAATGTTGAATTGGCTATTCCAATGATTGAAAAGCAATTGCTCGTTTCATCGGGAAGAGCCGCCGAAGGCGCTATGGTGCGCGGTCTGAGGGCTGAAGATATAGAGAAAAAATCGACTTTAAAAAACGGAATGACTACCGTAAACCTCGATGACTTTACAGGCAACAATGTTTTGGTCGGTTACCGTCTGGCTCAAAAAATGGGACTGGTTCCGGGAGATGAAATCACTTTGATTTCGCCTAACGGAAAAATTACGGCTTTCGGCACTGTTCCGCGGATGAAATCATATCGTATTGCCGGAACTTTTGAACTTGGCATGTACGAATATGACGCCAACTTTATCTTTATGCCGCTAGAAACAGCGCAAGTTTATTTCGGCATCGGCGACGGAGTTACCAATATTGATGTCACACTCAAAAACCCCGCTTTGCTCCAACAAACACGTGAAATTATCCGCAGCAGTATAGGAGATACGGCATATATTTTTGATTGGAAACAGTCTAACGCCGCTTTTTTCAACGCTATTGACGTTGAACGTAACGTTATGTTTTTAATTTTAACACTGATAATATTGGTTGCGGCTTTTAATATCATAACCGGACTTATTATGTTGGTTAAAGATAAAGGACGCGATATAGCCGTTCTGCGCACTATGGGCGCCACAAAAGGTATGATTATGCGCATATTTTTTATTGACGGAGCCTTTATCGGCGTGGTCGGAACAACTATTGGCGTTATTTTAGGTTTGCTTTTTTGCCACAACATTGAAAACATACGCCAATTTTTACAGACAATTTCGGGAAGAGATTTGTTTTCCGCCGAAATTTACTTTTTATCAAGATTGCCGGCGCAGGTCGAAACTTCTGAAGTTGTTGTCATTGTGATTATCTCATTGCTGTTATCATTTTTGGCTACGATTTATCCGGCTTATCGTGCTGCCAAAATGGATCCGGTGGAGGCTTTACGCTATGAGTAATAATATTCTGAGTTTAAAAAATATATGCAAATCTTTTTATCAAGGACAGCAAAAGCTTGATGTTTTGCGTAATGTCGATTTTGAAATAGCGTCTGGTGAAATTGTGGCTTTGATAGGTCCTTCAGGTTCAGGAAAATCCACATTGCTACAGATATCCGGATTGCTGGAACTTCCTGACAGCGGACATATCTATCTTGACGGACAAGATTGTTTTATTGCCAATGACAGCGTGCGAACATCTCTCCGCCGCGATTTTTTGGGTTTTGTTTATCAATATCACAATTTGCTGCCGGATTTTAACGCTCTTGAAAATGTGATAATTCCGCAGCTTATCGCCGGCAAAAACTATAACGCAGCTAAAGAACGCGCCAAATGGCTGCTTGATAAAATGAAACTCGACGGACGTTTCACACATCGTCCGGCAGAATTGTCCGGAGGAGAACAGCAGCGCGTTGCCATTGCCCGCGCTTTGGCAAACACGCCAAAATTATTGCTGGCAGATGAGCCGACTGGAAACCTTGATCCAAAAACATCAGATATTGTTTTTGAGGCTTTATTGAACATCATTAAAGAAACCGGCCTTGCCGCCCTCATTGCTACACACAACATGGAACTTGCAAAATCTATGGACAAACAAGTCAGTTTGCAAGACGGACAATTAGTAGAATTAGGTCTTTCAACTTTTATTGATAATAAAAACTTTTATTAGGAGATAAAAAATGACTGTAATAAAAAATATTTTATATATTGCCGCATTCGGTTTATTAACCAGTCAGAGCGCCAATGCAAAATTCAACCCTCCCGCCAACTATATCAACAGTTCACAAAAAAACGCTATGTATCAATTGAGCACGTATGATGAAGATCAGGACGGAAGGCTCAGCAGAGAAGAATTTGGCGCTAAAACAAAATACAAAGAATCAAGAGAAACTAGAAGACAAATCCGCAAAGCACGTAAAGAAGGAATTTACCAAGAACCTGACGAACAGTTTGATACAATAGATAAAAACAAAGACGGTTATATCACATTGCGGGAATTAGAAGAATATATTTCGGAACAGTCGAAAAAAACAAACGGAAAAGTAAGATACTACTAAGTTTTAATCAAAAAAAACACTGGTTTGTACTTTTTCAAGCAAACCAGTGTTTTTTTGTTAAAATTTTTTCTTCAGCAAAGCAATGCTCAAACAAACACCCCCGACCGAAGACGCTGCAATAAGCGCATATTCGAACCATCTGCCGCCTGTTACATATAAAGTGCAGACCAAAATAGCTGCCACCCAAATAAATAAAAAAACACATACCCACATAAAAGTTTGTGTACTGTGTTTATTTGCTTCTTCAGGAGAAACAGCATGCTTTGCATTTTTTTCATCCATATACATTCTCGAACCAAAAAAGCGGCCAGAACAATGATAGCGGCGACAAAAAATGCAATAAACTCAAGGATATACCCCTTAAAAAGAGCAACTTGTTCCATAAATTTTTAATTTTAATTATAAAAATACTAATTTGAATATATTGATTTTGTAGCATAAAATATATTTCTATACAATCTTTTTGTTTTATGAAATTCTTTTATCCGTTTTTCACTTTTCCACCAAGATTAGCAAAACTATTGAAACAAGCAACAAAATAACTTTACCGGCAGGTAAAACCCTATGGGGGGGATTTATGTGCAAACGGCGAAGAACAAGAGCAAAAAGCATAATCCAAATAACATAAGTATACATTATTGCAGTTACAAAAGACGGATTGGGAGTATTAAACATTGCATAATTCTTTAAAGCCATCATTATCATTAGCAAAAGCATAACCGGCGCATATTTCAAATTGCATTTTTGATAAAGAAGCTTAAAATTTTCTCCCCTATGCCTAAAAATCATCAGATTGACAAACGCAACGACAATAGCGGTAATCATAATATAAAAATAACTTCCTGACGCCAAATTGCTTTGCGGTACAAAACTCATACAAAATTTATTTAACGCCTCGCATAAAGCGCTGGCTAAAATATAAGGAATCATATAGCGCAAAGCCCGAGCGCTGCGTTTTGATTGCCGAAAAGATGAAACTGCATAAATAACGCCTATCAAAGCCGATAAAACCCCCACCAAACGAAACGGATGCTCCAAATAAAACACAATGTCCGAAGGCTTTATAATTACCCAGCAAACAAAAACAAAACCGATATTAAACGGGTGAATTGAAGATATAGTTTCCGCGCCCCATGTTCTCATTGCTCTGAAATTACGATAATCAATAAAAGAAACAATAGCTCCCTGCAAAATGCAAATCATATAAAATTGCCAATTGGGTATAAAATCGACTATCGGCAATAACGGCAGCAATAAAATTGCGGGAACCGCTCCGCGATAAAACATAAATATGTTCGGAGCCACTTTAGAAATCTGATTGCCGAAATAATACGCGCAACTAAACAAGCTGGACAGCAAAGCATAAACAGCCCACATTAATATTTTCTCCTGTTTTAGATTGTAAACAGCGTGTACTTTATTGCATTTTTTATTTAATTCATCTTAAAAATTTAAAATATGCACTTATTTGCGTATCAAAAACACAAAAAAAGACTGTTGCTTTGCGGCAACAGTCTTTTTTCTTTAATTTCAAGCTCCAAACCACAAAGAAAGCAGTTTGTTTTCCTTGTTAAATATCCAGCAATATATAGTATATATCGGACCAAGAGTTAAACCCAATGCCCAATCGACACCAGGAATTACAAAACTTACGAGCCAGCAAATAAAGCAAAACTCGAATGCATTTATTGCAAACGCTACAAGAGTGCCCCAGAAACCTCCGTACATCTCAAACAAGCGCTCGAATAACCCCATAAATATTGCTCTTGCAATACCTAAGATAATGCAGAACAAGAAAAAGCCGAAAATCAAATTTGCGATCATAATAAAAAAATTTTTAAGTTCAACAATGCTTTATCCGTAATAAGTTACAGTTATTTCATTATCAAACTCAAAAAAATTTGATATGATCAAGAAATAATTAAACATAAAAACAGACAAAAAAATATTTTATTAGTTATTAATATAGCACTATCTTTATATTTTAGCAACTTGAATTTTGTCTATATTTTATAAAAAGTTCCAGAAACTTAAAACTTTATGTTTTGAATTTTCAAGAAAATATCAATCCAAACGCGGCCATAGCCCTTTACTCAGTTGTTCTAAGCTTTGGCTTTTTTGTCCGCGCCGTGAATTATAAATCCAATAGTTGGCAACCACTTTCTTAACATATAATCTGGTTTCGCGCCACGGTATCATTTCTACAAAAAGCAGCGGATCATTATCATAATTTGAACGCCCTGCCCACTTTTTTACATTGTGCGGACCGCCGTTATATGAAGCCGCCAAAAAGAACAAATTATCACCAACATCTTCATTGTTAAGCAGAATATCAACATAATTTTGCCCTATCTGCAAATTATGTTTTTTATCAAACAAAAGACGGCAGCCTTTTTTGTATTCTTTATTTTTAGTCACATTGGCTGCGGTTGCCGGCATTACCTGCATTAAACCGCAAGCTCCGGCATGACTGCGAACCTTTGCTGAAAACAGTGATTCCTGACGCACCAAAGCCCATATCCATGATTGATTGACTTTCCAACCATCATCAGGCTGCCAGTCAGGATATGGATAAAGAAAACCATCATAACTGCGGCGTTTTTCATAATTTTTAAGTCCGTCCGCCAGCAACAAGCTTAAATTTGCCAAACTGTACTGACTGCTCAAAAACATAACCAATTCTTTTTGATGAACATTGAATTTTGCATAATTTTTCCGCAATTCATCTTCAGCCAAATCCGGTTCTCCAACTTTTAGCAATAATATTGCCCGACATATTGAATCAGATTTTAATAATTCTTCTTGATATGTATTGTCTGAAAGATTGTTAAAATGCGCTTCAATCTGCCAATTGTATTCAACGGGTCTTCCTAATTGATAACGAGCTAAAATACCGTAAAATGTACGTTCATTCGCTGCTGCCTTGCGTAAAAAAGAAACAGCAGCCCTGGTTTTACCAATTTTTAAGTTCGCACGATAAGCCCAATAAGCCGCCGAAGCAATCAGCCATTTATCCTTATTGTCAAAACTTACCAGCTGTGCAAACGATTGAGCTGATTTGGCATATTTTTTTAACTGCCATGCCGACATCCCTGCAAACCAAGCGGCGGTTGGTTCTTTACTGCGGCGAACAGCTTTATTTGTCCATTTCAGGGCATTTTCATATTCGCCTTCATAAAAATACGAAGCAGCAAGCACCGCGCTCATACCGTCATATTGGCGGTCAGGAATGGTCATTCTGAATTTGTAGTCTTGCATAATCGACACGGCTTTTTTATTATCCGTCTTGCGAATAGCTTTTAAAAACTCTTCAACATTACGTCTGACATATTTTCTATCAGCCGGTTTTAGATAATTATAACTATCCTTAAACCAATCATAGGGCGCATATAGTTTTTTCGGCTGAGGTTTAGATTTTTTAGGCTTATACCCAGGGGCCTTAACTTTTGCCAAAGCGGCAATAGCTGTTTTTTGCGGCAATTGTGCATATTTTTTTTGCCATTTTATCAACTCGGCATAAGTTGTAGGATATGGTGTTGTCAAATATTTTTGCGCCAGCACATGTCCCAACAAAACAGGACTTTTCAATTTTGCCGTTAATTCATCAGCTTTTTCAACATCTTTTTGGCGCAAAGCCGCAAATATGAGTTTATATAATTTTACATCCCTTGCGGTTGTTGATGTTTTTTCTAATACCTGATTATATAAAGGCTCATCAATAACGTCAAACCCATTACTGCTTGCCTGTGCCGGCCAAGCAAGACACAAACAAAACAGAAATATTATCATTTTTTTTAGCACGTTTTATTCCACATCAATAAGCGCGGGTAATCCATCTGACTTTGCTGGCGCAAGCACGCTGAGACATACCTTTTACACGGCAGCGATTAATAACAATATTCGGAGTTCTGTCCATCGTATAGCAACCGTCACCAAGCAATGAATAATTAAAATGGTTTTCGACCTGCGGCTGAACATCATTAAAACTGAGAACCGTATCCATTTTCGGCCATTGAAGCCGATAGCTGATATTTGATAGCTTTACAGGAAGAGTCGTAACAATAGCAAACTGCACAGAACAACGCGTTTGTCCGGAAGGACTGCGGTAAACGTTAAAGTCTTTCATATACATCATAATCAGTTCATGATCTTCTTTTCTCTTATTGGAACTGAATGTAATCATTGGACGGTTGTTTGTATTAGTCGTTGCCGCAGCTGTTGTTTTTGCCTGATTGCTGAACTGCTGACCGCCATACTCAAACGGAGTGACCTGTCTTTGCTGTCTGACCGGTTGTTCTGTTTGTGTTGCTTTGTTTTGCTCAACTGCAGGTTTTGTATTTTGTTTTGCGATATTTTGCTGCTGCAATGTCTCCTCTTTGTGTTGAGAAATCATATTACCGCTGTCAAAAAACTGTGCCTGTGCTGACACCAAAGGTATCAGCACTCCTGCAATAACGGCACCTGTCGCCAATTTATTTTTCATACGCATTGGCTTTTCTCTTTCCGTAATGGTTATTTAATTCCGGAAACAATTGAGTTTGTTGCATCAATTGCCGAAACGGCTTTTTTATACATACCGTCAGTTTCGCTTTTCTGTTTTTGGCGCTGTTCTTCAATTTCAGCTTTTTCTTCGTCTACGGTAATAGCCTTAAATTCAAGGTAGTACTGTGGATCTTCGGGAGAAACAAACGAGAACAAACGATTGCAAGCGCTTTCGCCGCCGCGTCTTTTAGCACCATCGACAGAACCGGCAGCAGACTCTGCATTGCATGACTTTACGTTAAAATCGACATTATCAATCAACAAAAAGCATCTGTCAGTATTTACTCTTGATTTTACAACGACTTGTTTCGCCGGTTTAATGGTAGGAACTTCCAACAAAGCCGAAACATCTCTATCTGTTGTTCGTTCTGTAACGCTGCGGGCGCGTCTGCCGCGATAATTATTTTTAGCAGTATCTTCTTTTTTCTCTTGTTCTATAACATCTCCGATAGCTTTGTCTTTCCAGCCCAAATCAATTGTCGCATTACGGATTGTCATATCCGAACGGTTATAAAAAGTAGCGCTGTAATCACATCCGACAACTTCGCCTTCATTATTTTTAACGGGATTAATGTCGTGAATTTTAAATAAAACAGCATTATCTTTTGATTGTGTTGCCGCCGCATTGGCTGCATTAATATTTGCAACTGCTAAAACTGTTGCTGCTAAACCCATAACCGTTTTGCTGATACTCATTGTAAATTCCTCAAAAGTTGTTTTTAAATTTAGTTTATAATAATTCATATATTTTAATTTGCCAACAATTTATGAAAAAAAAGCTAACTATTTAACATTTTTTTCTGCAATTTAAGCAAATCATTCCAAGTTTTTGCTTTCTGCACCGGATTTCTCAGCAGATACGCCGGATGAAACATCGGCAGCAAAGGAATTTTTTCTCCCGGACGGGAAGCATATTCAAGCCATTTGCCTCTGATTCTCGAAATTGAATCTTCCGTATCTAGCAAAGCATTGGCTGCCGGAGCTCCCAACGCCACAATAATTTCAGGTTTAATCAATTCTATTTTTCTTTTCAAAAAAGGCAGGCATACAGCCACTTCCGCACTTGTCGGAGTGCGATTCCCAGGAGGACGCCACATTAGAATGTTGGTAATATAGCAATCTGTGCGGTTAAGTCCGATCGAAGAAAGCATTTTATCCAACAGATGTCCGCTTTTTCCGACAAAAGGCTTGCCTAAACGATCTTCATCGGCCCCCGGAGCCTCCCCGACAAACAAAATCTTTGCATGTTCGTTGCCATCACCGAAAACCGTTTTATTGGCAGTCAATTTCAGTGAGCACCCTTCAAAACAGTCCACTTTTTCGGCAAGTTCTTTTAATGTTTCGGCCTTTTCGCATATATCACGGGCATTTTTGCAAGCTGTAAGACTCATCTGTGCTAAATCGGTAATTGCAGGACGCGTATCGGCAGACAAAACAGCCACGGCCGCCGGCTGCGGTTTAGCGGCGGCAACAAAAGGCTCAGCACCACAGATAACATCGACGCCGGCGGATATATACCATTCTAAAAGTTCTTTTTCATTCATCATAAAGTTTATGCTATGCTTTTCCTTTATTTTTTGCAAACAAAAATTATCGTATTAATATCTTTTCTGTTGTACTCTTTATTGCTTTTGACTAAAATAGCAGAAGTTTTTTAATGGGAGCATTTTATAAAATGGAAAAAACAGCTTTTCTCATAGCTATTCTGTCGGGCGTTATTTTTGCAAATGTATGCTGCACTGTCTCACCGCAGCCTCTTGTAAAAACGGAAACCGAATCGCATAAAGTCGTACCTTCCAGCACTTACGGCGCTTATTTGGCCGGTCGGGTTGCTCATATTCGCCATGATTTAAATACTTCGGCCGACTATTATATGTTTGCTTCTGAAAAAGCTCCTCAAAAGCAAATGCTCTCCAGTCAACTTTATATAATGCTGACTTCGCAGGGACGTGTCGACGAAGCCGTAAAATATGCCGACGAAGCATTAAAAAACAATGATAAGAGTCCTTTTATTAAAACGATAAAAGCAGTTCATTCGGCAAAACTGGGGCAATACGACGAAGCACTGCAAGACATAAAATCCTGCAATAATGATTTTTCGCGCGAAATTTTTAATCCTTTAATGAACGCATGGATTTATGCCGGTAAAAAAGATTATGAAAAAGCATTAAACTCTTTGGAACCACTGCATAAAAACAAAGCATTTGCGGCAATGTACCTGTTTCATGCCGGCGCTATAAGCGACTATCTCGGAAAAAATGAAGAGGCCGACAAATATTATACTTTGTTAATGGGAATAAAAGGAATGGAATTGTCTGTTTTTCCAACTCGTGTTATTTCCAATTTTTATCTGAGGACTAACAATCCGCAAAAAATAAAGCAGGCTTTAAGCGTTGCCGGCAATGAAAATAATCTGGTTATGAAAAATTTATCCGAAAAGCTCACAAAATTAGACTCGTCGGTTGTTCCCGTTCTTTCAGACGCTTCCGTTGGCATGTCTGATTCATTGTTCGGAATTGCTTTGATTTTACAGCAAGAGAATGCAACGGAAGAAATTTCTTTATTGTTTGCCTCTTTGGCAAACTATGCAAACCCTAAAAACGATTTACCCAAAATTTTAATGGGCTCCATTTTGGAAAGCAAAGAACTCTATAAAGAAGCAAACGAAATTTACGCGCAAATTACCCCCGAGCAAGACAGTTACTATTCCGCATTGTTCCAAATTGCAAGAAATAATACCAAAATGGAAAAATATAAAGAAGCGGAAACAATTCTCAGACAATTGCTGCAATCTTATCAGCCAAATCCTGATATTTATATCGGTTTGGGCGAAATTATGCGGATGACCAAACGTTACAAAGATGCGATTATCTATTATAATAAAGCGTTGGATTTTTATCCTAAGGAAAAACAATACAAGGTTTGGTCAACCGTCTTTGTTTTGGGAATGTCTTATGCGGCCAATGAACAAAACGACAAAGCGGAAGAAGCTTTTCGTAAAGTTTTAACGATGAATCCCAACCCAGTCATCAAAAACCATTTAGGCTACACCTTGTTGCAAAACAATGAAAATATTGAAGAGGCCTTTACTTTGATTGTCGATGCTTATCTGCAATCTTCCGATGAAGGAACTATTGTCGACAGTCTCGGCTGGGCCTTTTATAACATCGGACAATATGAATTAGCCATAAAATATTTAGAAAAAGCTTCTGATTTAGCTCCTTCCGAAGCAATAATTTATGACCATTTGGGCGATGCTTATTGGGAAAGCGGACGCTATGATGAAGCCGTTTTTCAATGGAATCATGCTGTCTCACTAAAAGACAACAGCGGTGAAATTGACAAGAACGCAATTTTGCAAAAAATAGAAAATGGAAAAACTCCTCACATCCCATACAGTTATGATGAAAAAATGATTGATAACATTATCAAAAAAATAAAATCAGACAATTGATACACAAAAAAATCTCCGTTAATCAAAACGGAGATTTTTTTGTATCATTAAAAACTCAAATTTAAGTTATTCTTTAATTTTACTTTCAGCAACCAAAACAACGCCGTCTTTGACTGAAATGATTTTAACCATATCTCCGGCTTTTAAACCATCTTGACATTCAACCAGCCAAACTCCATCTCCAACGGCAACTTTTGAACGACCATCAATGGTATCTTGTATAAGTTTAAAACTATGCCCAACGCAACGGCTTGACAAATCATTAAGCTGAGGCGTTTTTTGCAAAGAATTCAATTTGGTAATAACTTTATGATACACAAAAAGCCCAATGACTGCAAAAATAGCTGAAATTATTGAAAAAACAACTACTTGTTCTGTTATATTCAGTATCATAAGACTTACAACGGCGGCCATAACAAACGCCGAAAAGCCAAACCACACCAAATAGGTTCCTGGGACTAAAAATTCCAGCAAGACCAAAACCAAACCTATGGACAACCACTGCAAATATGACATTATCTTTTCCCGTCTTTATCATTAAGCGCTTCTTTAGCGACTTCAGCAATACCGGCAAGAGAACTCATCAGATTTTGGGTATCAACCGGCAGCATCAAAAGCTTTTGGTTTGGAGAAGTTACAATTCCTTGTAAAGCCTCAACATATTTTAAGCCCAAGAAATAATTCAAAGCTTTGCCATTGCCGTCATTAATTGCTTCCGACAGCATTTTTGTAGCGTTTGCTTCTGCTTCGGCAGCACGTTCTCTGGCCTCAGCAGCACGAAATGCCGCTTCTTTTTCACCTTCGGCCGCTAAAATACGCGACTGTTTTTCACCTTCTGATTTCAAAATTTCGGATTGACGGATACCTTCAGCCTCAAGTATACTTGCGCGTTTTTCTCGTTCGGCTTTCATTTGGCGCGCCATAGCGTCGATTAAATCCCGCGGAGGCGTAATATCTTTAATTTCGACACGGGTAACTTTCACGCCCCAAGGAATGGTTGCTTCATCAACAACAGCAAGCAAACGATGATTTATAGAATCACGCTGCGACAAAAGTTCGTCAATTTCCATTCCGCCGATAACTGTGCGGATGTTGGTCATAATCAAGTTCAAAATAGCTTGATCCAAATCTCTTACTTGATAAGCGGCATTGGCTGCTTGTTGAATTTGAAAAAACAAAACCCCGTCAACGGTAACCATTGCATTATCACGCGTAATAACTTCCTGCGACGGAACATCCAACACTTGTTCCATACGATTAATTTTAGCACCGATACGTTCAACAATCGGTATCAAAATATGAAATCCGGGATCAAGCGAACGCGTATAACGTCCTAAAAATTCAACCGTATATTCATGTCCCTGCCGCACAATAACGACAGAAGAACAAATTGCGGTAATAATCACTAATAACAAAATTACGGCAATAGCTTCCATCTGCATATCCTTTCAAAAAATTAATACGCATTTATTGTATGAGCCTTAAAATTTTATGCAACAGATTATTTGATGATATCCGCCAATTCAAAAGGAATAACCTTTTTCAAATCAGCTAAACTCAGTTCAATTTGAAAGCCGATTTTTCCGCCGCTGAAAATAATTGTTGCAAAGTCTGAAGCCGATTTATGGATAGTGGTGCGAAAAAATTTTTTCATTCCTATCGGTGAACAACCGCCGTGGATATATCCCGTTAAACCCAGCAAATCTTTTGATTTTAGCATATCAACAGCTTTTTCGCCGACAACAGCCGCCGCTTTTTTCAAATCCAATTCTTCTGCAACCGGAATTAAAAAAACATAATGCGCACCCGACTTTGCCACTGTTACCAGCGTTTTAAAAACTTGTTTGGGATTTTCTCCCAATTCAGTCGCCACTTCTATGCCGCTGACAGCATTAGTATAAAAATATTCTTTATAAGCAATTTTCATACTGTCTAATTTGCGCATTGCGTTTGTTTTATCAGCCATTTTACCGCTCCGTTTCGTTTTCAAAATTTTTAATAACCGTTTTCATATCCAATTTGGTCGGGCGCAAACGTTTTTCGACACCGTTGCAGGCATAATGTAAAAAATAATACAGTCTTTTATACGCCGGAAGATTTTTTTCGTTCCAATATCTTTGCAAGGTGTTTGCCGCCATTTTAACTTTGTTTTTGCTGAGCTGTTTATCTCTGATGCGATAAAGCGATAACACTTCGTTCAACCCGCTGAAATTATAGCCTTCCCGCATATATCCCATCCATACGCGCGCATCTTCGCACAATTTTCTATCATCTGGAAAGTGAATCGTTTGAATCTGCCGACGGTCGACCATAACCGAAGACATCCCTATCTGTGTGGTTTTCATATATTTTGCCAAATCAACATTTTTATCTACATTGACTTTTCCGCTGTGTTTAATCTTTCCGTCTTCATTCATAAAGGCATAAGCCGTATGTGACAAAGCGGCATTATTTTGTTTCATAAACTCAATTTGTTTAGCCAATTTATGCTTCGACCACAAATCATCCGAATCCAAAAAAGCCACATAGCGTCCGCTTGCGTGTTTGATAGCAAAATTGCGGCTTGCGCTGACTCCCCGATTTTTTTCGGAAGCAAACACTTTTATACGGGCATCTGTTTTTTCAAATTTGCGCGCTTCGGCCAATGAATTATCTGTTGAAGCATCGTCGACAATCAACAACTCCCAATTTTGGTATGTTTGGCGCTGAACCGATTTTATAGCCGCTTCCACAAAAGATTGGCTGTTATATAACGGCATGATAACAGAAACTTTGTCCATTTAATTCTCCTAATAAAAAGCATTTTACTACTGCCACCGGAAACTTCAACATATATATGATAAGCTAAAAAACTAAAAAGTAACCCACAGTCAAATCAGTGGGTTACTTTTTTTCGAAAAATATGCTATTCGCAAACTCGGCGTTCATTAGGAGCCGTAACGGCAAACGACAAAATTTGCTTGCTTTCGGCCGGTATGGAAAAACGCCATTCATAAGCACCGGCATTTTTCAGATTTCCTTTAATATTTTCTGACGAAACCGTCGCATCTTTAGGCAAATTCTGCGTATATACAAATTCCTGAGCATTTTTACCGGAGTTAACAATCTCAATTTCGTTCTCATAACGGTATATTGATTTTATATTATTGCAGCGGGTTCCGTCTTTTACAGGCTTTTCTTCCGACAGTTTTTGAATCTGTTTGATTTTTCCGTTGGCAAAAATATTTACAAAACTCCCCAAGCGCAGCCGCATAACCTCGCCTTTCGCAACATGGGCAATCGAATTTTCACCGATAAACTGCAGATTTCCGTTATCATCATTTTCATAAAAACGGATAACGCCGGCTGGAAGCTGCAAGCCTAAGTTATCTTTTTCATTGTTAGACATCACATAATACATATCGGGGTGAATTTGCTCAAAGTTAGAATTTGACGACGGTGAAAAATACAGACGTGAATCGAGTTTTGCTTCTTTTTTATATTTAACCCCGTTTTTTTCCAAAAGGCTGATTTGTTTTGTCTGTTTATCTTTTATAGTTGTTTTATTCGGCAAAGTATATAGATGGTATCCGCTTAAATCTTGCTGAACAGCGGCATTCGAAGAAGCGTTTTCAGCTGCCGAATCCATAACCGCAGCCATTTTCATCATAACACGCGGCGCACCGAACGCAGCCTCGCGCACTTCATTAACATTTCCCGCTACCAGTTGTACTTTTGCATCATTATAATCAACACCAGACTCGTTATTTATAGTTACCCAGCCGGTCAAATTGAGTGTGTCGGCATTGTTTACTTTTGCCACATAGTTTGTCTTCCAGCTGATACCATTTGTCAAATAAGCCAAAGATAAATCTTTTTCCGCTGTTTTATCACTGACAACTTTTGCCACCAAAGTCGGTTTGCTGCGCAATCCTGATGGTAAGTTTTCAAAAACTATGCGCCCCGGAAAATTGGCTTCAATTCCATAATCAAATTCCAGCACCGGCATTCCATAGGTCGCACTGATAATTTTGGCTTTATTATAAATATTTTCGCCGGTTGTCGGATTCATCAACACGGTTTTAACACTTGTTCCAACAGACTTATCAACCATATTGTTGGCTGTTAATAAATCATAGTCATAATTTTGTTCCAAAACTTTCAGTCCATCGGCATACAAAATAGCCGTTTCGGGCTTGATATTTGATGCAACACCTTCAAATGCGATATCATTGTTTCCCTGTTCCAACGGCACACGGCGCACATCTTTAACCAGAGCCAGATTTTGATTGTATATACTTATATCAAGGCTGAGTTTATTATTTTCATTAATTGGTTTCTCAACGGCATTGCACAATGATGAAAAACCAAATACCGACATCATTAACACTGAAGCCAAACGCATTTATCTTCTCCCTAATGTTGAAACATATTTTGAAAATATATCAAAATCAGGCTTTTTTTCAATCAGGAATTTTATTTTTTGCGTTTTATGGAGATCAATGGAATTCCGCAAAATGAAATTTTTCGGATTATATCAAACTCTGTTGCCTTGAACAAAGGCAAACCCAAAATTTTGATTTGAAAAATCTTGGTCACATTCTTTTTAAAAGCATTGTATATGTTATTTTCCAAAACATGTTGTAAACCTTTGCACAAAATTTGTCTTTGCGCTAAATTCTCAGATAAATCGTCATAAACATATACTGCATATTTGCAACACCATCTGTTAAATCCATCTTTCAAAACTTTATAACAAGCTTTAGTGTTCAAAACACGCTTTAATTCCGCAACCGTATTTAGAAACTGCAATCTGGCTGACATATCTTTGGCTATCAATGATGTATTATTACGACAATAATGATAAAAGAAATCAGGCAATAATTTTATTTTGGGTGCAGATAACAAAAGCGGCACCATAAATAACATTTCTTCCCCATAGTAGCGATTGGCTGAAAAATAGAAATTTTGATAATTTAGATAGTTGTGACTGATTAGCAAATGCCAACAACATAAACGATTATCAAATAGTTCGGCTACAATATCCGTCCATACAATCTCTTTCTCTGTATCGCCACCGAAGAAAATTCCTTTTTTTATTCCATGGGGTAAAATTTCCAATACATTAAAAGACAAAACTTGCGCCATACTTTCCTTTATTTTGGTATATGATTTACAGCAAGTATCCTTTTCGACATAATCATCTGCATCGACAAAACAAATGTATTCTCCTTGCGCTGCGTCTATTCCGACGTTGCGGCAACCTCCCGGACCTATTTTTTCAAAAGATAATATTTTTATGCGCTCATCCGCAGCCGCATACTCACGTAAAATTTGCAGACTTCCGTCATCAGAACCATCGTTGACACAAATAATTTCAATATTTTGCAAACTTTGGTTAATCAACGAATCTAAGCAACGTCTTAGATATCTTTCGGCATTAAAAACAGGAACAATAACGCTGACCTGATACTTCCATTGATGTTTAATCATTTTTTCAAACGAAGATGCAAAAGGAAATATTGAAGCCAAAACCCACTTAATTTGCATACGTTCATCAGCCAGCAGATTTTCGCCGTCATTGATACAAAACAATTTACTCTTTAGTCTGTCAACAACATCCGAAGGACGGCCGAAATATTGAGAAATACGGACTTTAGGATTAACTTTTTTACCATCAGGATGACGGCGGCGGCTGACACGGTTTGATGCCAAAATTCCGCATTTGTGCGCCAAAGCGTAATAACTCCAAATTACGCGCTGCATGGTTTCTTGTTCTCTAAAACGCTGGTGTGCAGTTTTATCAAATTTGTCTTTAAAAGCTTCAATACATTTTTTAACATCAGACAAACGATAAGCATCAATATTGTGATGAGGTTCCAAAGGATAATATTCGCCGTATTTCTCTTTTATTAAATTCTGCACATAATGAATTTGTCTGGAATAAAGCGAATCTTTGGTAATATTATAAGGATTTAGAAATACATAAGGACGTCCGTCAGAAGCAAAGAAAAAATCTTCTTCTACCGAACCAGAGATAAACATATCGTCATTAGCATAAAGAAAATGTTCTGACAGATTTGGAATATTGGGAATACAAGCTTCAATAGCGTTTGAGTTAAAAGTAGGCAAAGCGTCAGCCGGCATAATTTCTTTATGGGTAACAATGCTGATTTTGGGGTTATTTGTATCCAACCACTGAGGAATTTGTCCGTTGGTCACAATAAAAATATGATTTATCCACGGCATATAAAGTTCAACGGAACGCAGTGAAAATTTCAATTCATCATGTTGTACAAAACGGCTGTCATCTGTGGCATTAATATCCAATTGTCCGCTTTGCGCCTGATAATATTGTTTCTCTTTCAGCCAATTTTCATCACTGCCGTCGCACCATAAATAAACCAAATCTATTTTCATATTTTCCTCAAGCCAAAGTATATTAAATAATATGTATCAATAGCTTTATTTATTAATTAAAAAGCTTTTACAAAGCAACTATTATTTTCCAATTATGCAAGTTTTCTCTTTTATAATTTATGTATTGCCAATGAAAAATCCGCCCCGATAAGAGGCGGATTTACGCATAGCGGCAAAAGCCTATTTTTTAGTGCCTGTATAATCAACGCCGTTATAAGCATCAATATAAATTTGGCGTATATCTTCCATTAACGGATATACCGGATTTGCTCCCGTACACTGATCATCAAAGGCTTTTTCGACAACATCGTCAAGTTTGGCATAAAAGTCTTCTTCTTTAATTCCCCATTCTTTAATTGAGTGCGGAATTTCAATTTCGTCTTTCAATTGTGAAATAGCTTTTAACAAACTTTCCAATTTTTCGTCATCATTATTGCCCGCCAAATTCAAATTGTTGGCAATTTGCCCGTAACGCTGTTTGGCATTAGGAAACTTATATTGCGGGAAAATAGCCTGTTTGCGCGGACAATCGGTTGCATTGTAACGAATAACCTGATTAAACAGCAAAGCGTTGGCAATACCATGCGGAATATTAAACGCGCCGCCCAATTTATGAGCCATTGAATGGCATAGGCCCAAAAATGAATTGGCAAAAGCCATACCGGCGATTGTCGCAGCATGATGAATTTTTTCACGAGCAACAGGGTCATCTGCACCATATTTATACGAACGCGGCAAATAGCGGAAAACTTGCTTAATAGCCTCCAAAGCCGTTGAGTTTGTAAAGTTGGTAGCCATGGTTGAAACATAAGCCTCTATCGCGTGAACCAAAGCATCGAAACCTGAAGCCGCAGTCAAACCTTTTGGCATATGATCAACGAAGTTGGCATCAATAATCGCCATATTCGGCGTTAAAGCATAATCGGCAATTGCATATTTCACATGGGTTTTGTCATCGGTAATAATGGCAAACGGCGTTACTTCGGAACCTGTCCCCGAAGTAGTCGGAATTGCAACCATTTCTGCCTTTTTCCCCAATTGCGGAATTGAGCAAATACGCTTGCGAATATCCATAAAACGCATTGAAATGTCTTCAAAATTAACTTCCGGATGTTCATACATCAACCAAATGATTTTGGCCGCATCCATCGGAGAACCGCCGCCCAAAGCAATAATAACATCAGGCTGATACGGACGAACCATTGCTAATGCCGCATCAATTGTCGACAAGGTCGGATCGGGCTTAACATCAAAAAAGATTTGATAATCAATGCCCATTTCTTCCAACACATCAGTGATGTTGTTCACCGTGCCGGAATCAAACAAAAAGCGGTCAGTAACGATAAAGGCGCGTTTTTTGCCTTCAAGTTCACGCAAAGCCTGATCGACAGCTCCTCTTTTGAAATAAATTTTCGGCGGAACTCTGAACCACAGCATATTTTCTCTCCTTTCGGCAACGGTTTTATAATTGAGCAAATGTTTTACCCCAACATTTTCACTGACGGAATTTCCGCCCCATGAACCGCAGCCCAGCGTTAAAGACGGTTCAAGTTTAAAATTGAACAAATCGCCGATACCGCCTTGCGATGACGGCGAATTGATAAGCAAACGTCCGGTAGGTAATTTGGTTGCAAAATAGTCTATACGATCTTGTGAGCGAGCGTCTGTATAAAGCACTGAAGTGTGTCCGATACCGCCTAAACGAACCAATTCCAAAGCCATATCAGTTGCTTTATAAAAATCATCTGCCTGATACAAAGCCAAAATCGGCGATAATTTTTCATGAGCAAACGGATTTTCGCGAGCTGTTGATGTTTGTTCGCTGACCAAAACTTTTGCATGTTCCGGAACTTCAAATCCGGCCAATTTAGCAATAGTTGCAGCACTTTGTCCTACAATAGCTGCGTTTACGGTCATATTTTCATTTAAAATGATTTTACTCAGTTTTTCGCTTTCCTGCGCATTCAAAATATATGCGCCGCGATACTGAAGTTCTTTTTTAACCTGTTCATAAACATCTTTTACCGCAACAATAGATTGTTCAGATGCGCAAATCATACCGTTATCAAAAGTTTTTGACATCAAAATATAAGATACAGCCATCTGAATGTCGGCAGTTTCATCAATAACGGCCGGAGTATTTCCCGCTCCAACGCCTAAAGCCGGTTTTCCGCTTGAATAAGCAGCTTTTACCATGCTTGGACCGCCGGTCGCCAAAATGGTGTCAATCAACGGATGAGTAATCAATTGATGAGTCAATTCCAAACTCGGTTCATCAATCCAACCGATAATATTTTTCGGAGCACCGGCAGCAACGGCAGCATCCAAAATCAATTTTGCAGCCGCAATGGTAGACTTTTTTGCTCTCGGGTGCGGCGAAAAAATGATAGCGTTACGTGTTTTCAAAGCAATCAATGATTTGAAAATTGCTGTTGAGGTCGGATTGGTAGTCGGAATAATTCCGGCAATCACGCCCAAAGGTTCTGCCACAATTTTAGTGCCGTTGGTACGGTCGTTTTTGATAACGCCGCAAGTTTTGGTATTTTTATATTTGTTATAAATGTATTCGGAAGCAAAATGGTTTTTGATGATTTTGTCTTCCATAACACCCATGCCGGTGTCTTCAACCGCCATTCTAGCCAAAGGAATTCTGGCTTTGTCAGCAGCAGCGGCGGCGGCTTTAAAAATAGCGTTTACTTGTTCTTGACTGAATGTTGCATATTCTTTTTGAGCACGTTTCACTTTTTCAATCAGTTTATCCAAAGCTTCGGCGGAATTAACGATTTCGTCTGAGATTTCAGGCAAATTTTCCGCTGTTTTTGGGTTTTTAACCATATTGTTATCTCCCGATAAAAGTTTTAACCGGTATAAAATTTAAGACATAATCGGTAATTTTTTATTAACAAGCGCGGTAAGAATAAGAACATTTTTGCTTGCAATGAGATATTTTGTTTTATACCATATTTTCAGACAAGATGATAACTTGTTCGAGGTGTGGTAGCCTCTTCCATATGTGTCTGTGTAAAGACAATAAATTTGCACGCCTTCTGGTCTTTGGCTGGAAGGCGACAAAATACGTTATATATGTATATATAATCAATATGTCGCACTACCTCATATGGAGTAGCTTACCAACTTCCAGTCGCTCTCATCAAGCGGCTTTTTTTGTTGGAAAACTATGGCCTATTCAAACAGTATACGCGAAGAAGAACTCAAAAATGAAATCGCCCGCGACTTTTTCGGAAACTATGATTGTTCAAAAATCATTGGAAATATTGATTTTTGCATTGCCAAAATAACTGACAAATCGAGAGGACTGCAAAACGAACTTTTTGACGAAACACAAATCACCCAATCTTTGCTATGGGCTGAAGCCAAACGCGGAAACAAGCAAGATATTTTTGAATCTTTTGTGCAATTGATTATGACCATAGGCAAGGCTAAAACCTATGAAAAACATTTGCCTCCCGTATTTTTAGGCGCTTTTGACGCTGAAAAAATAGCCTTTGTGCAATATAATGTGGTTTCAAACGTATTTTCGCAAAATGATTTTGACTGGACTGTAACTTCTTCCAACCACGAAACAAAAGAATTTCGCCTGCTGTATGCTTTGGTTAAAGACGAATTGGAGCGAAAATCACAATTATTTTATTATGACAAAGACGGCAAAGAGCTAAAAAATTTTATTAAAAACAATTTTGTTTTAGGGCGAGCCGGCGTTTCTAAAATTACTATTACCAAAAACAATTTTGTAACCGTGTATTTCAAGTGGCTGCAAGAAGTAAAACCCTCCATTCAAATAGATTGGGAAAGAGCAAAAAAACAAGGAATTATCGACGCCGATTTTTATTTGGCCGATTTGCTTTCCAAAGACAACGAATCTATAAAAGACAGCTTGTTTGTATTGCTAAAGCAGAATTTATATTTTATGTACCGCAAAGATAAAGATGAACTGGGTTTGCAAGACGCCACACAAGTTATGTTTAATGACGGGCAAAGAGCGTATCGGCGGTTTTGGAGTATTTATGACCGCCCTCCCCGCAAAGAATTTTGGAATTATATTATTGAAAGACGCGACTTGTTGGTTCCGCAAGATGTGCGTGAACGTAAAGGTTCGTTTTTTACGCCGCAAAAGTGGGTTGAGTTAAGCCAAAAATATTTGGAAGATGTTTTGGGCGAAAACTGGCAGGACGAATATTACATTTGGGATTGCTGCGCCGGAACCGGAAACCTGTTAAACGGTTTGACCAACAAATATAATATCTGGGCAAGCACTTTGGATAAAGCTGACGTTGATGTTATGAAAGACCGCATAAAAAACGGCGCAAATCTCTTGGAAAGTCACATTTTTCAAATGGATTTTCTGAACGATGAATTTGCCGACAAATGCCCCAAAGGTTTATTGGACATTTTGAAGAATCCGCAAAAGCGGAAAAAATTAGTGATTTATATCAATCCGCCGTATGCGGAAGCTACAACAGCAACAACAGTTACCGGAACCGGAAAAAATAAAGAAAAAGTTGCCTTAGCAAATAAAACCTATGAAAAATATAAAGATATTATAGGTAAAGCTAGCAATGAGCTTTTTGCCCAGTTTTTTATTCGTATTTGGGAGGAAATTCCAGATTGCTGGCTTGCAGAATTTTCAACTTTGAAAATTCT